>Ga0163150_10000213_pt1 | contig 106543 bp, 91 predicted proteins | sample OliLakLV19P2IB_FD_148628 | JGI IMG/M metagenome (GOLD analysis project Ga0163150, IMG submission 148628) | Freshwater microbial mat bacterial communities from Lake Vanda, McMurdo Dry Valleys, Antarctica - Oligotrophic Lake LV.19.P2.IB | ecosystem: Environmental > Aquatic > Freshwater > Lake >...
CCTCACCCCCTCCCGCCGCGTCCTCCACCATTGCCCGGGCCTCCTCCACCACTTCCCCGTCGTCCTCACCCATTGCCCCGTCACCCTCAACCATTTCCCCGTCCTCCTCAACCATTTCCCCGTCAGCCTCAACCATTTCCCCGTGACCCTCAACCATTTCCCGGCGCTCCTCAACCATTTCCCCGTCGTCCTCAACCCCTGACGCGCGCTCCGCACCCCCTCGCACCGCCTCCTCCCGCGCTGGCACGCCGCTCGCCTTTCCTCCCCCCGACCGGTCCGGTTCGGGCCTGACCAGGTCGCCACGCCGCCGCTCCCCGAAGAGCCCGGCACAGCAGTCCACCATGGTCTTCGGACCATCTACACGGAGTTCTACGTGAAAAGCACTCATCGTATCACACTCGACGCCGGGGGGCGTGCAGCCGCCTTCTGTCACACCCACCCCGACACCGACCCGGCCGCCATCGCGATCCTGGCCCGGCTCGACATCGCCAATGATCGCGCCGCCATGCTCACCGGACAGCAGCTGTCCAGTGAGACCATCGCCTCGGCGGCGGTCAACACCAAGACCGCCATTCGCTTCTCGCTCGAGAACGGGCTCGCGGCCATCTATGCCGTCTCCACCGTCGCCGCGAAGAAGCTCCCCGATCTCGCCATTCATCGTCGTCGGCCCAAGGCGCATGCCAGCGAAGTGCATCTGCTCACCGCCGCACGGGTGGCGCTCGCCGAGGCGCAGGTCAACCAGGCCCGCCTGGTCGCTCATGGGCTCACCACCACCATGCTCGACACCCTGGCGGCGGACATCGAGGCCTACGGCGACGCACTCCTGCGGCAGCGCACCGCGCACACCGCGCAGGTCGGCGCCGTCTCCGACCTCAAGCTCGTCAGCCAGGAGGTCATGCGGCTGCTCAAGACCCTCGACGCCATCCACCGGCTCCGCTTCAAGGGCGATGGTGAGCTGCTGGCCGCCTGGAAGAGTGCCCGGAACGTCGCCTGGCCTCTCCCTGACCGGATCGTCCCGCGGACACCCATCACTCCGGCGCCGCCGGTGGAGGCCTCCGCAGCGTGAGGCGGGGCAGGGCAGCCCCGCTGCATGACTGATCCCCTGATCGCCAGCACATCGGAGGTCAGGGGATCAGCCGTTCTGGACACTCGTCTCGGAAAGTGGACACTTCACCGCCCCCTGCTGGCGCCGCTCCCCGATCTCCACCCGGCAGGAACCCGCGCCCGGCCCATCGCCTAACAGCAACCCGCTCAACGACTTTCCCGGCCCATCCTCACCTCTCCGCCCGTCCGACCGTCCGACCGCCTGCGCATCTGGCACACCGCTCGCAGTGGCCCCCCCCGACGCCCCCCCGCTTCCAGGATACCGAATCGCCCACTGCAGCTCTGAGAAAGGTTCTGCCATGCAGCGCGCCACTCGCCTCAAGCTCGACACCGTCCGCCGGATCCTGGAGTTCTGCCGCCGCCACCCCGACGCGGCGTCGCCCACCATCACCTCACTCGTCGCTCGGCTCGAGCGGCTGTCGGCGACGGTACGCACCCTGCTGGACCAGCAGCTCATCTGGCACCAGGAGATCACCGCTGCCCGCGCCGAACGCGACCGCCTCGCGTTCGCTCTCCGCCCTCGCCTCAACGGCCTCATCCGTCTGGCCGACGCCGCAGCCGCCGGGGCAGGGGATCCCACCCTCCGCCTCACCGGGTGCCGCCTCGCCACCAGCCCCGGCCCCTTCCTCCCGCAGGCCAGCACCGTCCTCGATGCCGCCCGGGACCGCAAAGCCACGCTGGTCGAGTTCGGCATGCCGGCCAGACTGCTGGGAGAGGTGCAGCAGGAGCTCACCGCCTGCGAATCCGCGCATCTCCGTGCCGCCGGGCTCGCGCAACAGTGCGCCGCGGCAGGTGCCGAGCTGGAAACCGTCGCCAGTCAGGCGCTCCAGGCCCTGCGCCACCTCGATGCCCTGAATGCCCTCCGCTACGCCGCCAATCCGTTCCTGCGTGTGGAATGGGAGCGCGCCGCCGCCGTCGCGTGGCCAGGAAGCCGGCAGCTGGTAGTGAGCAACTAGCGGCCAGCGGCGATTCCAGCCCGTTCACCTCGCGCCTGCAGTTCCAGAGGGAAGGGGCGAGCATGGAGAGGGGCGTCGGCGCTATGGAGAGGGACCCGCAGCGAGTTCTTGGACAGGGGCGACGCCGCGGGTGACCTGGAGGGCGCGTGCGTAGCTGGCCCTGCTTCCCGGCCGTTCGCCAAGCAAAGCCGAGCGCCCGGAAGGACCCCGCGGCGAGCCCCGACTGAGCCCTCAGTGGTCCTCAACGAACGCGCGGGCGGAGCTGGAGCTCCGCCGCCACCCAACCTTGGCTCCGGCCTGAAGACGATCCCTCGCTCCGCTCGGACACCGGATGTCGTAGCGCGGAGCAATGGCTCCGCGCCTACCGGATCGTACAGATGGGAGCTGGAGCTCCGCCGCCACCCAACCTTGGCTCCGGCCTGAAGACGATCCCTCGCTCCGCTCGGACAGCGGATGTCGTAGCGCGGAGCAATGGCTCCGCGCCTACCGGATCATACAGATGGGAGCTGGAGCTCCGCCGCCACCCAACCTTGGCTCCGGCCTGAAGACGATCCCTCGCTCCGCTCGGACACCGGATGTCGTAGCGCGGAGCAATGGCTCCGCGCCTACCGGATCGTACAGATGGGAGCTGGAGCTCCGCCGCCACCCAACCTTGGCTCCGGCCTGAAGACGATCCCTCGCTCCGCTCGGACAGCGGATGTCGTAGCGCGGAGCAATGGCTCCGCGCCTACCGGATCATACAGATGGGAGCTGGAGCTCCGCCGCCACCCAACCTTGGCTCCGGCCTGAAGACGATCCCTCGCTGCGCTCGGACACCGGATGTCGTAGCGCGGAGCAATGGCTCCGCGCCTACCGGATCGTACAGATGGGAGCTGGAGCTCCGCCGCCACCCAACCTCCTCCGCCCCTACCCAACCTCTCCCCCCGGCCACTGGCACCGAAACCGGCCATCGGGGTACATTGAATCATCGCAGTAAGTGTCTTGCCTTCAAGGACATACGATGACCGCCTCCCTCGATCCCGCCCGACTCCGCGACCCCGCCCTGCGGCCCGTTGCTGGCAAGGTGCTGGCCTCGATTCGACTCGAGGCGGCCGACGCACACGCCCTCTACGCCTCCACCGATCTGCTGGGCCTGGGCCGCATCGCCGACTTCGCCAATCAACGCGCCAACGGCGACCGCGTCTTCTTCTCCGCCAATCAGCACATCAATCCGACCAACGTCTGCATCCTGCGCAACACCTGCACCTTCTGCTCCTTCGCCCGGATGCCCAAGGAAGACGGCGCCTACACCCGCTCGCTCGAAGAGGTGTACGAGGAAGCCGAGCAGGCGCGCCATGGACCCACCCGCGAATTCCACATCGTCGGCGGCCTCCACCCCAAGCTCGCCCTTTCCTATTACACCGACATGATCCGGGAGCTGAAGGCCCGCTTCCCCCATATCCATATCAAGGCGCTCACCGCCGTCGAGATCGCCCACCTCGCACGGATCGAGAAGCTCCCGGTCCGCGAGGTGCTGGCCCGCATGAAGGATGCTGGCCTCACCAGCCTCCCCGGCGGAGGCGCCGAAGTCTTCTCGACCGCGGTGCGCGCCACGATTGCCGAGCGGAAGCTCACCGGTGACGAGTGGCTCGCCGTGCATCGCGAAGCCCACCTCCTCGGCATCCCGACCAACTGTACCATGCTCTACGGCCACGTCGAGACCGCCGCCGACCGGATCGAGCACCTCATGATGCTGCGCTCGCTGCAGGACGAAACCGGCGGGTTCCTCACCTACATCCCGCTGGCCTACCACCCCGACCACAACGAGCTCGGCGAGGAGCTCGGCCGCGTCGGCTCAGCGACGACCGCCTACGAGGATCTCAAGAACATCGCCGTCGGCCGCCTCTTCCTCGACAACATCCCCCACGTGAAGACCCATTGGCCCATGGTGACGCCATTCCTCTCCCAGATTGCGCTGAACTTCGGCTGCGACGACGTCGAGGGCACCGTGGTCTACGAGCGGATCTACCACCAGGCCGGCGCCAGCACCGCGATGCACCTGCCGTATCTCGGACTGGTGGGCCTGATCCGCGGGGCAGGGAAGCGACCGGTGGAACGCGACAGCCTGTACCAGTCGGTGCGGGAGGAGTTCGACGGGCTGGAGACGGAACTCGCCTTTGGCGGCACCGCCGGTGCCCCCGTGGTGCACGCCGCATGAGGCTCGGCCGGATTCCCTGGATCAACTGCTACCCGGTCTACGGCGCCATCGACCGGGGCATCGTCACCGTCCCCGCCACTTTGGTGAGCGGCACCGCCTCCGAACTCAACGATCTGCTCGCCGCCGGCGAGCTCGATCTCAGCGTGATCTCGGCGGTCGAGTATGCCCGCGATGCCGCCCAGTATCATCTGCTGCCAGATCTGGCGATCAGTTGTGACGGCCCGGTCCACAGCGTGAAGCTCTTCTCCCGCCGCCCTATCGCGGAGCTGCATGGCGCCACCGTCCTGCGGACGGCTTCCTCAAGAACCTCTGTCCTGTTACTTGAGCTCCTCCTCACGCATCGCTTTAACGTCGCGCCGAAGTACGCCACCGTCCGCGCCGAGCCCTCCGACCTGGACGCGCTGGCGGGCTTTCCCCATGACGCCGTGCTGGTCATCGGCGACGCGGCACTGGTCCTCGCCGCCCGGGGGCAGTATCCCGTCGAACTGGATCTCGGCGCCGCCTGGCAGGAATGGACCGGGCTCCCCTTCGTCTTTGCCGTCTGGGCCGCCCGGCGCGATGCCGATCAGGAGCGGGTCCGCGCGGTACACGCCCAACTCCTGGCGTCGCGCGCATGGGGCCTGGAGCATCTCGAGCTGCTGGCCGATCAGGCCTGGGCGACCACCGGCATTCCCCGCGACACCTGCCGCGCCTATCTGGGCGACCTGGATTACCGCTTCTCGTACCGCCACCTCGCGGGGCTGACCGACTTCTTCCGGCGGTTGGCGGAGGAAGGCCTGGTGCCGGATGGCAGCTTGAGTTTTGTGAGTGCTGCGTGAGTCTAATGGCCGTTGGCCAATAGCCGTTGGCAAAACATGCCGTTCCCGAGTTTGCTTTGTTAACCCGATCTTCGTGCTTACGGCCGTTAGCTAACGGCTAACGGCCAACGGCCCTTATGGATTCCATCAATCGCACCACCTCAGAATTCCGCGCCACCCTCGACCTCTACGAGAACGCCCCCCTCCTCGAGCTGGGCGAGCTGGCCGACGCGGTGCGCTGGCGGCTCCACCCCGATCCGGTGGTGACCTACATCATCGATCGCAACATCAACTACACCAACGTCTGCGTCGCCGACTGCGGCTTCTGCGCCTTCTACCGCCGGCCCAAGCACGCCGAGGGGTACGTCCTGTCGTTCGAGCAGATCGGCCGGAAGATCGACGAGTGCAAGGACGTCGGTGGGGTCCAGATTCTCTTCCAGGGGGGGCACAACCCGTACATCCCCTTCGAGTGGTACCTCGACCTCATGCGCTACATCAAGGCTAACCACCCGATCCATATCCACGGCTTCTCCCCCTCGGAGGTGGTCTTCTTCTCCGAGCGCTTCCGGATGCCGGTAGCTGAAGTGATCCGTCAGCTCCACGACGCCGGGCTCGACAGCATCCCCGGCGGCGGCGGCGAGATCCTGGTGGACCGGATCCGGCAGCGCGTCGCCCCGAAGAAGGCCCAGACCGACGAATGGCTTGGCGTCCAGGAGGAGGCCCACCGCCAGGGGATGAAGACCTCGGTGACGATGATGTACGGGCTGGGCGAGACCGCAGCTGACCGCATCGAGCACCTCTTTCGCGTCCGCGAGGTCCAGCGCAGCACCGGCGGCTTCACCGCCTTCATCTGCTGGCCGCTGCAGCCGGAAGGGACCCCGGAGATGTCCGACAGTCCCAAGTCCGACGCCGTCACCTATCTCCGCACCCTCGCGATTGCCCGCATCGTGCTGGACAACGTCCCCAGCCTGCAGTCCTCTTGGGTCACCATGGGCCACAAGGTGGGGCAGGTGGCGCTCCGCTTCGGGGCCAACGACTACGGCAGCCTCATGATGGAAGAGAATGTGGTGTCGGCGGCGGGCACGACGCACCGCGCCACGATCGCCGAGATCGAGCGGCAGATCCACGACGCGGGATTCACCCCGCGCCGGCGGCGGCAGGACTACTCCCTGCTTCCCGAGCTCGCCACGGCGGCGGCGTGATCCGTACCGGAATCGGGTACGACTCCCACTGTCTCGTCGCCGGGCGCCCCCTCATCCTCGGCGGGATCCGCATTCCCTTCGAACTCGGACTGCAGGGCCACTCCGATGCCGACGCCGTCGCCCACGCCCTGACCGATGCGCTGCTCGGCGCCGCGGCCGCCGGCGACATCGGCACGCTCTTCCCCGACACCGATCCGCGCTGGAAGGATGCCGACAGTCTCGCGCTCCTCGCCCTCGCCTGTACCGCCATCAGGGAACGTGGCTTCGTGCCGCAGCAGGCGGACATCACCGTCATCGCCGAGCGGCCCAGACTGGGCGGCTACTTCGCCGCGATGGCCGGGGCGCTCAGCCGGGCGAGCGGGATCCCCGTCAGTGCGATCGGGCTGAAGGCGAAGACCAACGAGGGCATGGGATGGATCGGCCGGGGTGAGGGAATCGCCGTGATCGCCGTCGCCACGATCGGTGCCGCCTGATGGAAGGGTTCGTGACCTGGCTGACCCAGCTGCCGGCGGCGACACTCTACCTGATCATCGGCGCCACGACGTTCTTCGAGAACGCCGTCCCGCCGATCCCCTCCGACCTCGCCGTCGCCCTGGGCGGATTTCTCTCGCAGCATTCCGCGATCTCCCCCGTCGGCGTCTTCCTCGTGGGCTGGCTCTCCAATGTCGCCGGCTCCGTCGTGGTCTACTACCTCGCGCGGCGCTACGGGCGCAACTTCTTCGCCGGCAGGCTCGGCCGCAGCCTGGTGCCGCCCGACGCGATCCTCGGCATGGAACGGGAGTACCTCCGCTACGGCAGCATCGGCATCTTTCTGGCCCGGCTGCTCCCGGGTTTTCGCTCCATCGTTGCGCCCTTCACCGGGCTCATCAACATCCCGGTGTGGCGCGCGATGCTGCCGATCACCGTGGCCGCGGGCATCTGGTACGCCTTCCTCGCGTGGGCCGGAGCACGGCTGGGCGAGGAATGGGAGCGGATCAACAGCTTCATCAAGCACCTGAACAGCACCCTCGGCGCTATCGCGGGGATCGTCATCGTCCTCATCGCGGTCGTCGTCATCCGTCGCCGGAGGCAGCGTCCGCCGCCGCGCGACCGGCTGATCCGCGCCATCCACCGTGCCCTGGGCGACAGCCGACCGGTCGCACCCGTCACCGGCGAAGATCCCGCGCGGCAGGGTGCGGCGACGCTGTTGTTCGAGCTCACCCGAAACGCCGATGCCATTTCCGCCGAGGATCGTGCTGCGCTCGCCACCCATTTCCACACCGCATGGGGAATGCAACTCGAGCCGGTGTCGCCGGAGACCGCCGAATCGGCGCCGCATTCGACCCACGAAATGGCGGCGCTGGTGACCCGGCAGTACGATCGGGAGCGGCGCCTGGTCCTCGCGACCCACCTCTACCAGCTGGCCCGGAGCGATGGCGCGGTGAGCCGGCACGAAGCGCAGCTCATGCTCCGGGCCGGCCAGCTCCTCGGTCTGGCACCCGAGGACATGGCAGAAGCGCGGCGGCGCGCGGCGGGATGAGCCGGGCGGAAGCGGCGAAGCGGGCCTACCTGCTCGAACTGTTCCGCGATTTTCTCGCGCTGGAGGCCGGCCACGCCGCCAATACGATCGAGAGCTACCTTCGCGATCTGCGCCGCTTCGTGGCGTGGGCCGATGCCCGCGGGGCGGCGGCGCCCGGCGAGGTATCCCGCCAGCTGCTCCGGGAATTCGTCTTCGCCCTCAAGGACCTCGGCCTCTCCGCCGCGACCATTCGGCGGCAGGTGTCGGCCATCCGCACCTACTATGGCTTCCTGCTGGCCGAGGGCACCGTCGAGCTTGACCCCAGCGACCGGCTGGAGATGCCGCGCCGTGGCCGGAAGCTGCCCGATGTGCTCTCGGTGCCCGAGGTGGAATCGCTGCTCGCCGCACCCCGCGCCGATGAACCGCTGGCGTGGCGCGATCGTGCTTTGCTGGAGCTGGGCTACGGGGCGGGGTTACGGGCCTCCGAGCTGTGCAGTCTAACCGTCAGTCAACTGCTGCTCTCTGACGGCCTTATCCGAGTAGTAGGGAAGGGCAACAAGGAGCGGCTGGTGCCGATCGGCCGGCAGGTGCTGGGCCCGCTGTCGATCTACCTGCGCCAGGTGCGCCCCACCCTGGACAAGGGCAAGAGCGCTGACCGGGTGCTGCTCAATGCCCGGGGCCAGCCGCTGTCACGGGTCGGCGCCTGGATGATCGTGAAGCGCCGCGCCCGTGAAGCCGGCATCCGGAAACGGGTCACCACCCATACCCTGCGGCACACCTTTGCCACCCACCTGCTGGAGGGCGGGGCCGACCTCCGCGCGGTGCAGGAGATGCTGGGTCATGCCGATCTCTCGACTACCCAGATCTACACCCATGTCGACCGGGAATACCTCCGGTCGGTGCACCGCCAGTTCCACCCGCGGGGCTGAACTCATGTCCCGCCTGCCGCTCGCCCTGCTGCTGCTCGCCGGCTGCGCCCACTACACCCCCCGCCCGCTCGACCTGGCGGTCGGTCCCGCCAACTACGCCGGCCGCCGCCTTGATGACAGTGCGCTCACCGCGGCGCTCACAGAGGCAGGCGTGCCCGACGCATGGAACGCCTACCGCCTGGCCGAAGCCGCCTGGTGGCTCCGGGCGGAGCGGACCCGGAGTGCCGCCGAGGTCCGGGTCGCGGAGGCGGCCCTCCGGACGGCCGGGGCGCACCCCGATCCCGGTGCGAGCCTCGACCTCGAGCGGAGCTTCAGCGGGCGGGATGGGTCGTCGCCCTGGGCTATTGCCGCGGGACCCTCGCTCACCTTTGAGTTAGGCGGCAAGCGCCAGGCTCGGCAGGAGCGCGCCCGGTCCGGTGTCGTGGCGGCACTCGCCACCCGCGCCGTCGAGGCCCGGAGCGTTCGCGGGCAGGTTCATGCCGCCGCACTGAGTCTGCTGCTGGCCCGCCGGGCGCAGCAGCGCGCGGAGCTGCGGGCGGCGCTGACCGACACGCTGCTGAGCGCGGTCCGCAACCGCTTCGGAGATGGCGCGATGTCGCGGCTCGAGGTGGTGCGGATGGAACGGGAGCGGCAGGAGGCGGAGAACGAGCTGCTGCACCTCCGGCGGGAGTTGCAGCTGGCGGAAGCCGCGCTCGCCACCGCCCTCGGGGTTCCACCCGGCGCCCTCACCGCCTTCCCGCTCGACCTGACCGGGTCGCCCGACTGTCGCACCGCCCCTGGCATCGACTCGCTCCGCGCAAAGGCGCTCACCCGCCGGCCCGAACTCGGTCTGGTGCTCGCCGACTACCTCGCCGCGGAAGCCGACGTGCGGCTCGCCGTCGCCGCGAGCTGGCCCGATCTCGTGCTCGGGCCCGGACTGCTGTACGACCATGGCGTGGGCAAGTGGACCATCGGCTTCGGGTTGCCCGCGCTCGCGCTCAACCGGCATCGGGGGCCAATCGCCGAAGCGGAGGCGCGCCGGGTCGTGGCCGGGGCGCGTGTCGCCGAGCTGCAGGAGAGCCTGCTGCGGGAAGTCGATGCCGCCGTCGCCGCTTGTCAGGCGACCGAAGGCGAGCTGGCCGCCACCGCGGCGCTGCTTGCCGCCGCCACCGCGCGCGAAACGGTGAGTCGCGACGCCTACGGCCGGGGCGAGATTGGTGCGCTCGAGGTCACCCAGGCGCGGCTGCTGACCCTGGGCTCGGTGGAGGAGCGCGACGCGGGGGTGGGACGCGTGATGCAGGCGGCGCTGATGCTCGAAGCGGCCACGGGAGACTGGCAACCGCCATCGGCGGAGGGAGCACCATGATGCGGCACCGATCGCAGGCAGCACTCCTGTTCGTGGCGTTGATCGCGGGCTGTCGCGATGCCCGCGAGGAGTCCGAAGCCACGCCCGCCCCGCCGCCCTCGGTGGTGGATCAGGCCGGCGAGGCCGCCGTCGCGCTCGATAGCGCCGCGATCGCCCGGATCGGGCTCCGGACCGTGAAACTGGCGGCGGTGAACCGGGCGACCGAAGTCGAGCTGCCGGCGCTGGTGATCGAGGACCCCGGCGCCACGATCGCCGTGCGCGCCGGTGTCGGCGGCCGCCTGCGTGAGGCTGACGGCCATCGCTGGCCGGGAATCGGCGAACAGTTGCGGGGGGGCGATCCGATCGCGCAGGTCGGCGATGCCATCCCCGTCGTGATTCCTCGGAGTGGCAGTGTGAGCCGGCTGCTGGCCCAGCCCGGCGAGCTGGTGCAGCCGGGCCAGGCGCTGCTCGAGCTGGTCGACTATACGGCACCGCTGATCCGGGTGGCCTGGTCCGACGAAGCCGGCGCCCCGCCGGCCAGCCTCCAGCTCGTTCCCCTCGGCGGTGGGAGCGCGGTGCGGGCAGCCCTCGTTGGCCCCGCGCCCACTTCCGATCCCGTCACGCTCGGACCGGCGACGCTCTACCGTGCGACGGGAAGTCCGCTTCGTCCGGGGCAGGCGTTGCTCGCGCGGGTGCCGAATGGCCGCGGGCTCAGGCGCGGGGTGCTCGTCCCCGCCGCCGCCGTGGTCCAGTGGGACGGCCTCACCTGGGCCTACGTCGTGCGCGCGCCGGGCCGCTTTGTCCGGGTCCTGGTGCCGACCGACGTGCCGCTCGACGGCGGCTGGCTGGTGGAGCAGGGCTTCGCCCCCGGCGAGGAGATCGTCACCGTGGCGGCCGGCCAGCTGCTCGCCGAGGAGTTCCGGGCCCGGATCACCGTGGGCGAGGAAGTCGGGGAGTAGCCGGTGCTGACTGCGCTGGTCCGCACTGCGGTGCGTCGGCCGGGCGTCGTGATCGGCCTCGCGGTCATCCTCGTCGCGTACGGCATCGCGGTCGTCTCCCGCGCCGAGCTCGATGTCTTTCCCGAGTTCGCGCCGCCCCAGGTCTCGATCCAGACCGAAGCCCCCGGATTCTCGCCGGAGCAGGTCGAGATCCTCGTCACCAAGCCGATCGAAGATGTCATCAACGGGGTGAACGGCGTGGCGACGCTGCGGTCGCAGTCCATCCAGGGACTGTCGGTCATCACCGTCGTGCTGCAGGATGGGGTGGATATCCGCCAGGCCCGGCAGCTGCTGGCGGAGCGGCTGGCGGAACTGGGCGGCCGGCTGCCCGCCTCCGCGGAGCCACCGGTCCTCTCGCCGCTCACCTCCTCCTCGAGCACCGTGCTGATGGTCGGATTCACCTCGACCACACGCACCCCGATGGAGCAGCGCACCTTCGTCGACTGGGTGGTCAAGCCCCGGCTGCTGGCCACGCCCGGTGTCGCCAAGGTGGCCATCTTCGGCGGCGAGGTCCGTCAGCTGCAGGTGCAGGGCGACCCGGCTCGACTGCGCGCCCATGGGCTGAGCCTGACCGATCTGGCGGACGCAGCGGCGCGGGCCACCGGAGTCCGCGGCGCCGGAGTGCTCGACAACGCCACCCAGCGCATCGTGGTCCGGACCGAGGCGCAGCTGCTGACGCCGGCGGCGCTGGGGCAGAGCCTGGTGCGGGCGCACGATGGCAGCGTGCTGCGGCTGGCGGATGTCGCCGTGGTGCGGGAGGCCGCCGAAACGCCCTTCGGGGCCGGGACCATCAACGGCGGCCCCGGGATCGTGGTGGTGATCTCCGGCCAGCTCGGCACCAACACCAAGCAGGTGGCGGCCACCGTCGAAACCGTGCTGCAGGACCTCGCCCCCGCCATCAGCTCGGCGGGGCTGACGCTCCACCCCGATCTCTTCCGCCCGTCCCTCTTCATCGACGTCGCCATTCACAACATCACCGCCGCGCTGCTCATCGGTGCGGTGCTGGTCGCGGCGGTCCTGCTGCTGTTCCTCTACGACCTGCGCGCCGCGGCCATCTCCCTCACCGCGATCCCCCTCTCGCTCCTCGCCGCGGTCATCATCCTCGACCGCTTCGGCTTCAGCATCAACACCCTGACGCTCGGCGGGCTGGCGATCGCCCTCGGCGAGGTGGTCGACGATGCGATCATCGACGTGGAGAATATCGCCCGCCGCCTGCGGGAGAATCACCTGGCCGCCGTGCCGCTGCCGGTCCGGACGGTGGTGCTGAACGCCTCGATCGAGGTGCGCCACAGCGTGGTCTACGCCACCTTCGTCGTCGCGCTCGTCTTTGCGCCGGTGCTCACCATGAGCGGGGTGCAGGGCGCGCTGTTCCGGCCGCTGGGCATCGCCTACATCCTCGCCACCCTCGCCTCGCTCGTCGTGGCGCTCACCGTCACCCCCGCGCTGGCCCTGGTGATGTTAGGCAGTCGAGGACGCGTCAGCCCCGAATCGGTGGTGCTGCGCGGGCTGCGCTCCCGCTTCGAGCGGCTGCTGGGCGCGCTGCTGGGCGCCCCCCGCACCGTGCTGATCGTGACCGCCATCGTCTGCCTTGCCGCCGTCGCGGCGCTGCCGCTCTTCTCCAGCGCCTTCCTGCCGGAATTCCGCGAGGGGCACTACGTCGTCCACATGGCGACGGCGCCGGGGGCGTCGCTGGAGGAATCAGTCCGGCTCGGCCACATGGTCAGCGAGGCGATCATGCGGGACCCGCGGGTGCAGGCGGTGGCCCAGCGTGCCGGTCGCGCCGAGCTCTCCGAGGATACCTGGGGCACCCACTACAGCGAGATCGAGGTCGAACTCAAGCCGCTCTCCGGCGAGGAAACCCGCACCATCGAGGACAGCCTCCGGGCCCATCTCGCCGGGTTCCCCGGAGTGAACTTCGCCATCCGCGGATTTCTCACCGAGCGGATCGAAGAGACGCTGACCGGCACGACGGCGGAGGTCGTGGTGCGCATCTTCGGTGACGATCTCGACAGCCTCGATCTGGCGGCGCGACGGGTCGCCCACCTCGCCCGTGGCATCCGCGGCGCGATCGACGTGCAGTACGATCCCCCGCCGGTCGTGCCCGGGGTCACCGTGCGGCTCCGACCGCGGGCGGTCACGCTCGCGGGTCTCACCGGCGATGATATCCTCCGCGATGTCGAGACCGCGACCCGGGGGATCCGGGTGGGGCAGACCTTCGAGGGGAGCCGGGCGACCGATGTCGTGGTCACCCTGATTCCCGCCGCCCGCGAGCGGCCCGAGGACCTCCGCCGGCTGCCGCTGCGCGCGGCCGACGGCCGCATCGTCCCGCTCGGCACGGTGGCTACAGTCGAGCGGTCCAGTGGACGCTACCTGATTTCCCACCAGGGCACCCGGCGGGTGCAGACGGTGACGGCCAACACGAGGGGACGGCCGGTGACGGAGTTCGCCCGGGAGCTCGAGGTGGGGCTCCGCACCCCCGGTCTGCTGCCCGCCGGCAGCTACGTGGAGCTGGCGGGCACCGCCACCGCGCAGCGCGACGCGACCCGGGAGCTGCTGCTCCACAGCGCCCTCGCGGGGGCGGTCATCCTGCTGCTGCTCTGGCTGGCCTTCGCCGATGCGGGGCGGCTGCTCCTCGTGCTGGTGAACCTGCCGTTCTCACTCGTGGGCGGCGTCATCGCCGTCGCGCTGACCGGCGGGGTGGTATCGCTGGGATCGCTGGTTGGATTCGTGACCCTGTTCGGCATCGCGACCCGGAATGCCGTCATGCTGATCTCCCATTTCGAGACGCTGGTGCAGGTGGAAGGTCAGCCGTGGGGATGGGCGACGGTGCTGCGCGGCACCAGCGAACGACTCGGCCCGATTCTCATGACCGCGACGGTGACGGCGCTGGCGCTGCTGCCACTCGCCATCGGCAGCGGCGATCCCGGTCGCGAGATCGAGGGCCCCATGGCCATCGTGATCCTGGGCGGCCTGACGACGTCGACGCTGCTCAGCCTGCTGGTATTGCCGACCCTCGCGCTGCGCTACGGACGGTTTCGGCAATAGCCATTGGCCGTTAGCCGTTAGCCGTTGGCGGCCATGTGTCAGCCATCGGCGATCGGGCGGGAAGGGAAAGGGGGTACGGGATTCCCATGCTTGTCATCGATCAGGGCTTCAAGCCAAGGGCCAACGGCTAACGGCCAACGGCGGCCTTCTGACAGCTTCTCACTCAACAGGGCCCGCACATGCTCCCGCTGTAGACAGTAGATCCACCCGCCGTGCACCGCCGCGGCGATGGCCGCCACGGCGCGCGGCAGACTCGCCCCGGATCCCGCCGCCAGCTCCATCAGCCCCGCGACACCGCACGCCGCCACGCCGACCTCCACCCCGGCCCTCCCGAACGCCGCTTCGCGCCGTCCGCGCGACTCGGCCACGATGTAGCCCAGCACCGTGAACGCCGCGAGGTGCTCGAGCGAGCGCAGGATCGCCTCGGTCTCCGCGCCCGGCCGCACCCCGGAATGGCCCGGGCCCATCCGGGGGTCGAACAGGAGCAGACCCAGGAACAGCACGTAGAGCGGTGCGATGCGAAGGAGCGTTTCGCCTTCGAAGCGCCGCTCCACGTTGAACACCGGGGCACGCGCCAGCAGCAGCGTCCAGCAGCCCACGATGATCGTGCTGCCGATGGCGGGCCAGGGGTGGGCCACCGATCCCGGCAACACCCCCAGCGCATACCAGGCTCCCGCGGCGGCGCTCACCTGCAGCGGCCGCGCATTGCCGGCGGGCCCGAAACGATAGCGGTGCAGCGCGGCGAGGATCACGCCGCCCAGCAGGCCGAGCGGCAGTACCAGGAAGGCAGCGAGCGGGCGGGACCCGTGCGCCAGGCCATGCAGCCAGAGCAGGGGAATCAGCAGGTAGAGCAGCCCCATCAGCGGCAACTCCAGCGTCAGCGTCAGGGTCAGCCTGGCGAAGGTCCGTCGTGTTTCCGCGAAGTGCCGTGCCACCCCGTCGAGCGCGAGCGCGCCCAGCCAGGCCCCCATCCCATTCGCCAGCACATCGGCGGGGGCGCTGAAGCGGGTCGGCAGAAAGAGCTGCGTCGCCTCGATGATCGCGCTGAAGCCGAGTCCCAGTCCGAGCACGCCGAACGCGCCCCGGTCGCGACCCACCGGAGGGGTAAGCCGGTAGAGGAACCCCAGCGGAACGAACATCAGGATGTTGGCGAGGAAGTCCGCGCCCTGCACCTGCCAGGTGAGCGATGGATGCTGCGGCACATGGAAGGCGAACGGAGCCAGCGTCACCAGGCCGACGACGGCGAGCAGATAATAGAGGAAGGCGCGCGCGAGGCGGGCACCGGTGGCGGCGGGCATTGGCCCCGTTATCGGCGGCAGGGGCCGGTGACTGGAGGGGAGGTGGCAGTATGCCCCCAACCCGCCGACCGCTGACGGCTAGTTCACCCCCGTCGGATCGAACTGCTCGAATCGCGTGCCCAGCCAGTCCAGGATCAGGAAGGCTTCGAGCGCGAGGCCCGCGGTCGTGAGCAGTGCGGCCGGCCCCAGCGACCAGGGACCCAGGTGCGGCCAGAGCAGGTACCCGATTCCGCCTCCCAGCAGTCCCGGACCCAGCAGCGCCACCGCAAGCAGCAGGAGCGACGCGCCGGCGGTCAGGAACTGCTGGCCCATCATCTCGATCCCTCCCGGACGCAACTCGGTGCGGACCCACGACGGATAGAGCAGGGCACCGGCGTTCTGGATCGCCATGGAGATCACGTTGACCGCCAGCAGGAGCAGCACCGCCGGTACGGTCAGGCCGAGCAGTTGCGCGGAACTGGCGGGCACCATGCCGCTCAGGGCCAGCGCCGCCAGTCCACCGAGCCCGAAGACCGCCTGCAATCCGGTGAGGACGAGCGACGAGCTGGCAACCTCCGATGTCATCACGACCAGGCCGGAGACCGGCCAGGTCCGCAGCAGCGCCAGATGGTCGAGTTCGCCGCGCAGATCGTTCCGGATCCACTGCGGCCCCAGCAGCGTGAGCATCCCGGCCCAGCTCAGCGCCAACCCGGCGACCAGTCCCAGTGCCATGCCGCCCTGCGCTTCGTTCACCATGCCGAAGAGCAGGCCACCCGCCATGAGGGCGATCATGATAAACGGTAAGGCCGGCGAGACCGTGCGGACCTGCCGGGTCAGGTTCTTCCACAGAATGGCGTGCCCGGGATGCCCCGACGGGGCGAGCGGTCGCCAGGTACGCGCATCCGCCTGGGTGAGCGAGGCACCGCCACCCTGGAGGCGCCACCGTTCCAGCCGGGCGGACCGCCGCGCGGTCGCCTCGAGCGCCGCATCCTCGAACGCCACATCCGCCCGCAGGATCCACAGCAGGTGCAGCAGCAGCAGGCCCAGCACGGCCGCGAAGCGCGGCGCCCATTCCCATGCACTCGTGGCGGCCAGCGGGACGAGCGTCAGCCGGAATGGCCAGAGCAGCCAGTTGAGCGGGGTGGTCTCCGCGATCAGCCGCACCCGCACCAGCAGGGCCGCCTCGGGCGGCACCGCGGCCCGACTCACCGCGATCGCCACGCAGGCGCCAAGCACGAGAACCACCGGCAGCGCCCGGCGCCACGCCTGCCAGCCGCGTGCGACCACCGTAGCTCGCGTCAGCGCCACCCCCAGCCGGTGGAGGAACACCGTCGTGAGAAACCCCCACAGTGCCAGCGCGTAGAGCGGCGGTGCCAATGAATGCGGCCCGTGCCGACGCAGCAGGATGGTCCAGATCAGGACGCTGAGCAGCAGGCGGACCTGCGACCGCGCCAGCTTGTAACCCAGCACAGCCGCCCGGCTGACCGGAGCGGGAAAAAGGACCTGGATCTCCGCCGGAGCAAACGCCAGCGCCGTGCGATCGGCGCCGAACACCCACCACTTGAGGGTGAGCAGCGCCAGCAGCAGGGTGCCGATCCACTCGAGCGCCCGCGGCGGCAGGGCACCGGGGTTGGCCCGAGGTTGCCCAAAGAAGATCAACGCGAGGTAGCCGCTACCCAGCAGCAGGGCGACGGCATACCGGGGGCTCTTCGCCCGCTGCCCGATCTGCCGCGCCCAGTTCACCGCGGAGCGGGTCAGCAGGTAGACCGCCGCCGACCTCACGACTCTGGCGCCTCGCCGTGCCCGGTGAGAGAAAGGAAGATCTCCTCCAGGCCCCGGCCGGTGAGCTCCGGCCGCCCCCCGCTGATCTCCGCCATCGTCCCGAGCGCCACCGCGCTCCCGCCCTGGATGATCAGGACCCGGGTACACAGCTCCTCGACCAGCTGGAGCAGGTGCGAGCTCAGCACCACCGCGGTGCCGGCCTGGGCCCGGGCGGCGATCGTCCGCTTCATCCGCCGGATCCCCACCGGGTCCAGCCCCGTCAGCGGTTCGTCGAGCATGAGCACCGAGGGATCGTGAATCAGCCCGCAGGCAATCGCCAGCTTCTGCTTCATCCCGCGGGAGAGCTCGCTCGCCAGCGCCCCGTGCTTGCCCGTCAGCTCCAGTTCCTCCAGCAGCGGTGCCACCCGCGGCAGTGCATCCGGCCGACGGTAGAGCCGGAGCGTGAAGGCGAGATGTTCCGCGACGGTGAGGTACTCGAACAGTTGCGGCTCGTCCGGCACAAAGGCCAGCATCGCTTTGGCCGCGATCGGCTCCTGATCCAGCCGGTGCCCGCCGATACGAATCGTCCCCCTCGTCGGCCGGATGATGCCCGCCAGGCTCCGCAGCGTGGTAGTCTTCCCCGCGCCGTTGGGACCGACCAGCCCGAGGATCTCCCCTGGCGCGACGCCGAACGAGAGGTCTTGCACCGCTGTCAGCGTCCCGTACACCTTGCTCAGGCCTTCGACCTCGATCATCGCTGCTCCTGGCGAAGAAACCCGCTGAAACCTGCGCCGGTCATCGAACGTCTCTCAGTGGAACGCTCTCGCCGGCCGGCGGGAGAATGCAACGTGGTCCCGGAGTACGTCCTATGCGCGGATACTGGCTCAAGATCGCCTTCAAGGCTCTCGGCATCTTTGCCGTGGGCATGCTTCTCGTCACCGGGATTCGGATCGTCCGTAGCAAGGTAACCCATACTATCAACAGCTCCGACCCGATCCCGCTCCCCCTCATCGGCCTGATTCCCTTCCGACTGGATAGCAGCCGGCTCGGCAGCCTCCGCCAGGTACAGTTTCTTCGCTCCGATCCGCAGCACATCTCCGGGGTCCGGGTCCTGGTCACGCTCGCCGATTCCGTTGGCCCTGACCGGATGAGGAACTGCCAGCTCGCCATCGACGACCTCGACAATCTGAACGACAAGACGACCTTTCGCTGCCAGGCCCCCGGTGCCGTGCCGGAGGGATTGAGCGCCTTCGGCGTCGTGGCACTGGAGCACTACCCCGACACCTTCACTCTATTGCTGCCTTCCCGCTCCGCGGACAAGCTGCGGCAGACCACCTTCCGGCTGAACCACAACGGATTCCATGTCGAAGGCCCGCGGGATACGCTCCAGGAGGCGCTGGTCGCGCGCACCGATTCCCTGTCCAAGGCGCTGGATGACCGGATCGAGGCGCAGTCGGATTCCATCGGCGAACTCAAGGACCTCGCCGCTACGCTCGACGATTCCTCCACCGACGCCGGTGCCATGGCGCGCCGCACCCTCGAACATCGGGCGGACTCGGTGCGCAGCGTCATGCGGGCGATGACCGACCGGATGAAGCGCGATGAGGCCCGCCGCGACGCCCTGGGCACGATGCGCGGACTCTCCCCGGCCGATGTCGACTCGATCGCCCGGGCGGGCGCCCAGCTGGGCGACTCGATCCGCCGAGCCGTGGCAAAGCAGCTGCAGCGGGTCCAGGTCGAGATCGAGCGGTCGTCGATGACTTCACCCCGGGTCGCCCCGCCACAACCACCTGCCACCGCCTCCCCCTGACGCCGCGGGCTGGCGACGGTATCCGGCCGCGGATACCTTGCCGCCCATGCTCCTCGTCCTCGACAATTACGACAGCTTTACCTACAACCTGGTCCAGTTCGCCGGCGAGCTCGGGGCCGAGCCCGTCGTCTATCGCAATGATGCCCTGACGGTCGATGCGGTGCTCGATCTTGCGCCAGAGGCCATCATCATCTCTCCCGGACCGGGCGAGCCGCGCGACGCCGGCATCTCCATCCCCCTCATCCGTGCCGTTGCCGGACGCATCCCGCTCCTCGGTGTCTGCCTCGGTCATCAGGCTATCGGCGAGGCATTCGGCGGGCTGGTCGTGCGTGCCGGCCGCCTGATGCACGGCAAGACCACCGAGGTCAGTCACCACGGCGTGGAGCTGTTCGAGGGGCTGCCCAATCCCCTCACCGTCATGCGCTACCACTCCCTGGTGGTCGCGCCGGAGGATTTCCCAGCGGAACTCGAGCTGACCGGCTGGTCGATCGACCGACCGCGCGGTCAGGAGATCATGGCCCTCCGGCACCGGAGACACCCCATCTTCGGGGTCCAGTTTCACCCCGAGTCGGTCGCTACCACGGCCGGGAAGAAGCTGATCGGCAACTTCCTCCGGCTGGCGGCTGCCGCCTCTGTCCATGGATCGGCGGCAGTGGCCTAACCCATTGACGATCATTCCGATAGCCCCTACCGCGTAACCCGCAATTCCTCCCGGCACGACTTTTGACAGGACCCCCCACCGTTATTACATTCAGCAATGCCTGTCCTGGGAGTCATTCCGGCCCGACTCGGCTCAACCCGCCTGCTCAACAAACCGCTGCAGCTCCTGGCTGGAGAACCACTGGTGACCCGCGTGATCCAGCGGGTACGGGCCTTCGGGTTGGTGGATACGCTCATCGTGGCCACGGATTCGACCATGATCGCGCGGATCGCGGAACTCTCCGGCGTGCGGGCGCTGCTGACCAGTGAAGCGCACGAGAGCGGCACCGACCGGGTCGCGGAAGTGGGATGCCTCGAGGAATTCGGCCACCACGACGTGATCGTGAACATCCAGAGTGACGAACCGTTCCTCCCGCGGGCCGCGCTGGCCGGTGCGATCGAACGGGTGCGGTCGGGCGAGGACATCGGCACGGCCGCGGCTCCGCTCGATGCCGCCGACGTACACGATCCATCGCGGGTCAAGGTGGTGACGGATGAGCGGGGCCGGGCGCTGTATTTCTCCCGCGCTCCCATCCCGTTCCGGCGCGAGACCACGCCGGTGATCCCCGCGCTCTACTGGCAGCACCTCGGCGTCTACGCCTTCCGCCGGGCAGCACTGGAGCGCTGGGGCGGACTGACCGCCGCCCCCGCCGAAGCGGCGGAGCGGCTGGAACAGCTCCGGGCGCTGCACCATGGCATGACGATCGGCGTGGCGCGCCTCGATACGCCCGCACAACCTGGTGTCGATACCCCGGACGACCTGCGTCGGGCTGAGGCGCACTGGTTCAGACAGGAGAGTTGACCGATGACCAACGGCACCAACGCCACCAAGTACATCTTCGTCACCGGCGGAGTGGTTTCCTCACTCGGGAAGGGCATCGCCGCCGCCTCCCTCGGCCGGCTCCTGGTGGAACGGGGGCTGAGCGTCACGATGCAGAAGTTCGACCCCTATATCAATGTCGATCCCGGGACGATGTCGCCGTTTCAGCACGGCGAGGTCTTCGTCACCGATGATGGCGCCGAGACCGATCTGGACCTGGGACACTACGAGCGGTTCATCGACCGGGCGCTCTCGCAGCAGAACAACATCACCACCGGCCGGGTCTACTCCACGGTCATCAGCAAGGAGCGGCGCGGCGAGTACCTCGGCTCGACGGTCCAGGTCATCCCCCACATCACCGACGAGATCAAGCACGCCATCCGGCGCACCGCGTCGGGGCACGACGTGGTCATCACCGAGATCGGCGGCACCGTCGGCGACATCGAGTCGCTGCCGTTCCTCGAGGCCATCCGCCAGTTCCGCCAGGAGATTGGCCGGGACAACGCGCTCTTCATCCACCTGACCCTGGTCCCGTACATCGCCGCCGCCGGCGAGCTCAAGACCAAGCCGACCCAGCATTCGGTCCGCGACCTGATGCAGATCGGGATCCAGCCCGACATCCTGATCTGCCGCAGCGAACAGCCGATCAGTCCCGAGATCAAGCGCAAGATCGCGCTGTTCTGCAACACCGACTTCGAGTGTGTGGTGGAGAGCCCCGACGTCGCGTCGATCTACGAGATCCCGCTGCGCTTCCGCGAGCAGGGTTTCGATCGCGTCGTCTGCGAGCGGCTCCGGCTCGAAACGAAGGAGCCCGACCTCGGCCCGTGGAAGGCGATGGTCGAGCGGATTCTCCGGCCCAGGCACAAGGTGCGGATCGCCGTGGTCGGGAAGTACACCGATCTCCACGATGCCTACAAGTCGGTGCAGGAGTCGCTGATCCATGCCGGCATCCCGCACGACGCCGGCGTGGAGATCCACTGGCTGGCGAGCGACCAGTTCACCAGCCAGGACGCCGCGGGCCGACTGCTGCAGGATTTTGACGGACTGCTGGTGCCGGGCGGCTTCGGGGTGCGCGGCATCGAGGGGATGATCGAGGCCATCCGCTGGGCCCGCGAGAACCAGCTGCCGTTCTTCGGCATCTGTCTCGGACTGCAGATCGCCATCATCGAGTTCGCCCGCAACGTCTGCGGCATGATCGAGACGAGCAGCACGGAGTTCGAGCCCGAGTGCGAGTCGCCTGTCATCGCCCTGATGGCCAACCAGCGGGAAGTGAAGGACATGGGCGGCACGATGCGGCTCGGGGCCTATGCCGCCCGGCTGCGCCAGGGGTCGCGCGCGGCGCAGGCCTACGGCGCGCTCCAGATCAGCGAACGCCACCGGCATCGGTGGGAAGTGAACAACGCCTATCGCGATGTGCTCGCCGAGCACGGGCTCCGGCTGTCGGGCCAGTCGCCCGATGGCGGCTTGGTCGAGATCATCGAGCTGCCGGACCATCCCTGGTTCCTCGGCTGCCAGTTCCATCCCGAGCTCAAGTCCCGGCCCAATCGACCCCACCCGCTCTTCGCAGCGTTCATCGGCGCCGCGCATGCCCGGCGGCAGGGCGCCGCCTCGGACCCGGTCGCGGCGGTCCTGCCGACGGTCAAGGCGCTGCTGACATGAGCTGGCGCTTCAGTCCCGGGCCAGTGCTCGTCGCGGGGCCCTGCGTGATTGAAGCGGGCGATCTGCTGCCGCGCGTCGCCGAGTCGCTTGCGGGGATCGGTCTCAGGCTGGGCATCCCGGTCTGCTTCAAGGCGAGTTTCGACAAGGCGAACCGGGCCCGGCTCCACGCACCCCGGGGACCGGGGCTGGAGCAGGGACTCTCCGCCCTCGATCGGGTGAAGCGCGACTTTGGCCTGCCGGTGCTGACCGACATCCACACCCCCGAACAGGCCAGCGCCGTCGCCCAGGTGGTGGATGCGCTCCAGATCCCCGCCTTTCTCTGCCGCCAGACCGACCTCCTGCTCGCCGCCGGCGCCACGGGACGGCCGGTGAGCATCAAGAAGGGACAGTGGATGGCCCCCGAGGAGATGGCGGGAGCGGTGGAGAAGGTGAGGGCAGGGGGGAGTCGTGACGTGGCGGTGATCGAACGGGGGACCGCCTTTGGTTATGGTGATCTGGTCGTCGACATGCGGAGCTTCGCCCGCCTGCGCGACGCCACCGGTGGGTGCCCCGTCCTGTTCGATGCCACCCACGCGGTCCAGCAGCCGGGCCGTGGTGCGGGCGGGGCGAGTGGCGGGGCGCGTGCCCTGGTACCGTCGCTGCTGCTGGCCGCCGCCGCCGCGGGAGCGGACGGCTTCTACCTCGAGACCCACCCCGATCCGGCGAACGCCACGAGCGATGCCGCCACGCAGTGGCCGCTCGGGGAATTGGAAGAGCTGGTCGGGCGCGCCCTCGACGTCTGGCATGTCGCCCGCGAGTCCGCCGGCCGCGCGGCCACAACAGGCGGATCATGATCGACCCGGCCGTCGCGAAGCGGATCAAGCTGCTGGGCCTCGACGTCGACGGCGTGCTCACGAACAACTCCGTCTATCTCGGGCTGGTGAACGAGCAGCGCGTCGAGTTCAAGCAGTTCGATATTCAGGATGGGCTGGGGATGGGGCTGGCGCGACGGATGGGACTCATCCTCGCCTGGGTCAGCGGCCGATACTCGGATGCAACCACGCTCCGCGGCGTGGAGCTGCGCATCGACGAGATGATCCAGGACCCCGGCGCGCGCAAGGTGCCGGCGATGACCGAGATGCTGCTGCGGCGCGGGATCGGATGGGAGGAGGTCGCCTTCCTGGGCGATGACCTGGCCGACCTCCCGGTGCTCCGCCGCGTCGGGCTGCCGCTCGCGGTGGCGAATGCGGTCCCGGAAGTGAAGACCGCGGCCGCCTGGGTCACCGCCGCAACCGGTGGCAGTGGCGCGGTACGGGAGGCAATCGAGGCGCTGTTGCGGGCACAGGGACGGTGGGACAAGGCGGTGCAGCTGTATCTCGCGGACCGGGGAGAGACGATCGATGGGCGGTAAGGTACGACTCCCGCTGTTCCTGCTCGCCCTCGGCATGCTCCCCGCCTGCCGGGAAGACGCCGTCCGCCCCACCATGACCGTTACCGCCGCCGACTCCGCCGATCAGGTGCTCGAGGGGATGGAGCATCTCATTACCAACGACGGAGTGCGGCGGACCAAGGTGGTCGCCGACACCGCCTACCTCTACGAGGCGACTCAGCTGGCACGACTCAAGGTGGTCAAGAGCACCTTCTTCAATACCAGCGGCATCGAGACGTCCACCATCACCGCCGATTCCGGCACCTACCAGATGCGGGACGGCTCGATGAGCGCCTGGGGTCATGTCGTCGCGGTGACTCCCGACGGCCGGACACTGCGCAGTGCCGAGCTGCGCTACGACGCCCGCACCCAGAAAATCTCGTCCGACAAACCGTTCATCTACGACAAGGCCGATCAGCACCTCGAAGGCAACGGCTTCGTCAGCGATCCCGACTTCCGCAACGTCGTCACCCGTCAGCCACGCGGAGGGCAGAACGGCGGCCCCTCCGGCGTTGGCGGGCTGTTGCCTGGCCAATGAGAGCGCTCACAGGGATGATGCTGCTCGCGACCGCCGCGCTGGTGCAGCGGCCCTGCACGGCGCAGCAGCGTCCTGCTGCGCCGGCCCGCGCGAGCACCACCTGCCGCTTCCGCCTGGAATTCGTGGGACGGGAGGGACGACAGGTCATCATCGGCGCCGATACGACCTACTACGCTGGCGGCGGAGTCCGACTCGCCTGCGCCGACGGCAGCGCCAAAATCGCCAGCGACAGCATTGCCAGCTTCGCCCGCGGGCCGAATACCCTGACCCAGTTCATCGGGCATGTCCGCTATCAGGATTCGCTCACCATCCAGACCTCCAACCTCGGCACCTACTACCGCGCCGGCGAGCGCTGGGAAGCGCGCGGCAACGTCAACACCGAGAATCTGCACAACGGTTCGACCATCATCGGCCCGTCGCTGGACTATTTCCGGCTGCTGCCCGGGGTACGGGATACACTCGAGCTCTATGCGGTCAACCGGCCGACGATCACGTACGCCACCGAGGATTCCGCCGGCGGCCGTGGCGAGCCCTATGTGATCGTGGCCGACCGGGTGCGGATGAAGGGAAATGACCGGGTCTGGGCCGGCGGCAACACCACGGTGGACCGGAGCGACTTCGCCGCGAAGGGGGATTCCCTGTTCCTCAACACTGGCGCGACCGGGAGCGGCAGTCTGATCGGCCAACCGGAGATGCGGGGGCTGGGCCGGGATTCATTCTCGCTGAAAGGCAGGCGGATCGACCTGACCCTTGAACGCAATGTGCTGACCTACGTCAAGGCGCTCCAGGACGGCCATGCGGTGACCGCCGATGTCGATCTGGTCGGGGACACGATCGGGCTGGACCTGGAGCAGAACCAGCTCATCCAGACGCTGGCCTGGGGGGACAGCACCCTGCCGCGTGCCGTGACCGCCGACTACGAGATCCGCGGAGACTCGCTCGCCTTCGATACCCCGGCGCGACGGCTGAGCGAAGTCCGCTCCTTTGCCCGCGCCTGGGTCGGCGGGGAGGTGGACAGTGCCACCGGCGACCGCGACTGGATCAAGGGCGACACCGTCGTGGCCCGGTTCACCACGGCCGACTCGGCCGGTGTCGCCCGCACCACCCTCACCGACCTCACCGCGACGGGGAGCGCCCACTCCTGGTACCGGGTGAGCGACCGGCGCAGGGACGCGCTGCCGTCCATCAACTACTCGCGGGGCGACCGTATCATGATCGTGATGAAAGCGGGCGGTCGCCGTGGCGTGGACCAGGTCGATATCCGCGGCAACGTCGATGGTGTGCATCTGGAGGCGACCCCGGTGATCGTCCCGGACAGCACCGTCGCCGTACCGCCGGCGAAACCGGCGGCGCGATGAACGATTTCATCAGCCGTCTCGCCGATCGGGACCCGTCTGTGCCGCTGGCGCTCGCCGCGATGGTGCGGGACGCCGCCGACGATGGCGGTCTCGACCTGCCCACGTTGGGCGCCTCGTACCGCGAGACGGTCGTTGCCGCGCGTGGCGCAAGTGAGCCCGATGCCGTGGAGCTGTCCAGCGATGAGGTGCATGAGAATCTGACCCGCTCGGTCCTGCCGCGCCTCGCCGACGAGGGGTGGATCGCACCGGCCTCGGGCGACGAGTGGCATCGGGTACAGGCGGTCGGACCGTGGTGGGAACAGGTCCGCTCCGACCGGGTCACGGCCCGGGCTCATCTCCTGGCCGCGGCCGAGCGCGGGCTGCAGCGACGGGCCAGCGCCGGACAGCTCCGGGCCGGGCCGATTGCCGGCGGCAGCGTGCTGGAGGGGCAGGGACTCAGCAAGAGCTTCAAGCGCCGGCGGGTGGTCGATGACGTCAGCGTGAAGCTGGAGCAGGGGGAGATCGTCGGACTGCTCGGCCCCAACGGCGCCGGCAAGACGACCACCTTCTACCTGATCACCGGCCTGATCCGGCCCGATGCCGGGCAGGTGACGCTCGACGGCAAGGACCTGACCAAGGCGCCGATGTACCGTCGCGCCCGTGCCGGCATCGGCTACCTGGCGCAGGAGCCGAGCGTCTTCCGCAAGATGACGGTCGAGGAGAACATCATGGCCATCCTCGAGACCATGAAACTGTCGCGCGACGAACGCCGCTCCCGGCTGGAGGTCCTGCTGGACGAACTGTCGATCAAGCACCTGCGGAAGAACAAGGCCTATTCCCTCTCCGGTGGTGAGCGCCGCCGCCTGGAGATTACCCGTGCCCTGGTGACGAATCCCAAGTTCATGCTGCTGGACGAGCCCTTCGCCGGGGTCGATCCCATCGCGGTCAACGACATCCAGACGATCGTGGCCGGCCTCCGGCACCGCGGGATCGGCGTGCTGATCACCGACCACAACGTCGAGCAGACGCTCGATATCGTCGATCGCGCCTATATCATGTTCGAGGGCAAGGTGCAGGTGGCCGGTCCGGTCCGCGATCTCGTGTATGACGACCGCGTCGCCCAGATGTACCTCGGGCCCACACTGACTGCCCGCCTGCGGGCCCGGCTGGACCGGGTCGCATGAAAACCGGGCTCTCGCAGCACCAGTCCCTGCGGCAGGACCTGCGGATCAATCCGCGGCTGTACCAGGCCATGGACATGCTCTACATGCCCATGATGGACCTGCAGCAGCACCTGAAGCAGGAACTCCTCACCAATCCCTTTCTCGACCTGATCGATCCCGAGGAAGAGGACGTCACCGCCGGCGACGCGACGCCGACCAAGGAAGAGGAGAAGGAGAAGGTCAAGGAGGAGAACGAGACCGACTGGGAAGAGATCCTGCTGAATGGCTTCGACACGCCGGGCGGGGCGCGCGAGGAGTTCGAGCAAAAGGAGTACATCGAGCCGGTCACGGTCGAGACGCCTGATCTGATCGACTATCTGCGCGAACAGCTGATGCTGCTCGACCTCACCCCCCGCCAGAAGCTGCTGTCGGAGGAGTTCCTCGGCAATCTGAAGGAAGACGGCTATCTCGCCTCCACCCTGGAGGAGGTCGTCGACCAGGTCAACCGCATGCTCGAGGGTCACGCGATCCGGCGCGAAGCGGACCAGCGGCGGGAGGAAGAGGAGGATGAGCTCGGTGTCGCAGACGAGGGCCTGACGCCGCCGGATGACGTGATGGTCGCGCCGGTCATGACCGGGTTCCTCACCGACGCGGAGAGCGTGGCGGGGAGTGTGGTCGTCGAACCCGCGGCGGAACCGGTGCCGCAGACGCTTGCCCTGCCTGCTCCGGTCGGCGGGCGGGCGGATGTGCCGTACTTCACGCTCAAGGAAGCCGAGGAGATGCTGCAGATCCTGCAGCGACTCGATCCCCCGGGGGTCGCCGCGCGCGATCTGCGCGAATGTCTCCTCATCCAGCTCGCGGCCCGCAACGACACGGAATCACTCACCTGCCGGCTGGTCAGGGACGCCTTCCCCGATCTCATCACCCACCGCTGGAACGACCTCGGCCGTCGCTTCGGTGTCGAGCCGGCGGCGGTGCAGGCGGCCGCGGATCTGCTGTCCCGCCTCGACGCCAAGCCGGGGCTCAAGCATTCGGCTGGGGGCGAGGGGTACGTGATCCCGGACCTCATCGTCGACAAGATTGACGGGGCCTACCGCGTCTTCCTCAACGACACCGGCGTGCCCCGGCTCCGGCTGAGTCGCACCTATCAGGCGATCGCGCGCGACAAGAAGAAGTTCACCACCGAGCATCGCGAGTTCATCGCGTCGCGGATGAACAGCGCCAACTGGCTCATCCAGGCGATCGAGCAGCGCCGCCAGACGATGCTCAAGGTCATGAACTTCATCGTCGACCGGCAGCGGGAGTACTTCGAGAAGGGCATCGAATACCTCAAGCCGCTGACCCTGCGGGAAGTCGCCGAGGTGATCAGCATGCACGAATCCACCGTCAGCCGGGTGACCAACGAGAAGTTCGTCCAGACCCCCCGCGGGGTGCTGCCCCTCAAGTTCTTCTTCTCCAGCGCGCTCTCGACCTCCTCCGGCGAGGATGCCAGTGCCCGGTCGATCCGCGCCAAGCTGCAGAAAATGGTCGGGGAGGAAGACACCGGCGATCCGCTCACCGACCAGCAGATCGTGCATCTCTTCCAGGAGCAGGGCATCAAGATCGCCCGGCGCACCGTGGCCAAGTATCGCGACCAGCTCGGCATCCTGCCGGCCCGCATGCGCAAGCGGGTATGACGCCGTCTCCGGTCCAGGTGAGCGTCCTGGTTCCGGCCAAGGACGAGGCGCTCAATCTCGCCGAGTTCGTCCGCCAGTGCGCTGTCGCGCTCGGCACGGCGCCGTTCAGTTTCGAGGTCGTCATCGTCAATGACGGCTCGCGCGACGACACCGGCGCGGTGCTCGCCGGCCTCGCCGCCGAGCATTCGTTTCTCCGGGTCGTGACCCACCGGCGCCAGCGCGGGATCGCCGATGCGCTCCGCTCCGCCGGCGACGTCGCCCGCGGCGACATCTTCGTCTTCTTTCCCGCCGACCTGCAGTACCGCCCGGAGGATATCCCGACGCTGGTGGCGCCGATCCTCGCCCACGAAGCCGATATCGTCACCGGCACCAAGCAGGGCAAGTACGAGAAGGCCTTCGTCTCCACCGTCTACAACACCCTCTGCCGCTGGCTGTTCGGCGTCACGGTCACCGATCTCAACTCCGTGAAGGCCTATCGCCGTGAAGTGATGATCGGCCAGCCGCTCCGGCCCGACTGGCACCGGTTCTTTGTCGTCGTGGCCGCGGTGGATGGCTTTCGGGTCACCTCGCGCCCCGTGCCGCTCTATCCCCGGCAGGCGGGTGCCTCGAAGTTCACCTGGACCCGCATTCCGGTCGGCGTCCTCGACCTGCTCTCGGTCTGGTTCCAGCTCCGCTTTGGCCGCAAGCCGATGCTCTTCTTCGGCGTCGCCGGTGCGGCGCTGTTCGTGGTCGGCTTCCTGGCGGGAGTCGCGGGGCTGGTCCTGCGCTTCGGCTATCTGATCGGACTCGAGGGGTTCTCGACCGGCTTCCGGCCGCTCCTCAATCTGGTGGAAACGATGGTCATCTCCGGCATCGTGCTGTTCGGCTTCGGCTTCCTCGGCGAGATCATCGCGGGACTGCGGGAGGAGCAGCGTGAGGTGTACCGATTGCTTCAGCGCCGGGAACATGGCGGCGATGAGTAGGTGGATGACATCACTCCCGCTCCGGTTGCCAACTTCTCGGACGGGGTCCGTGTGTCTCGACCGCCGCTCCTGAGACACCCGGGCGGTGATCACCAGCCAGTCGCTCCACGTGCCCTGGATTCGTTGAGGCGGAGTGCGGGTCGTCTTTCTCACCCATAACTTTCCCCGCGTTCCCGGGGATGTCTCGGGGAATTTTCTCGCGACCCTCGCCGTCGCGCTCCGAGCGCGCGGGACCGATGTGCGCGTGATCGCGCCAAGCGATCAGGGAGCGGTGGGTGAGCCTGCACTCGAGGGCGTCCCGGTGCGACGGGTGCGGTATGCCTCCGCCCAGCGCGAGACACTCGCCTATCGGGGCACCATGGCCGACGCGGCGAAGACGCCGGCCGGGGCCCTCACCGCCCTCGCCCTGGGCCGCGCGATGCGCGCCGCCGCGCGGGAGGAAATGCGCGATGGCGCAGACCTGATTCACGCGCATTGGTGGATTCCCGGTGGGCTCGCCGCGCCGCCGGACGCCCCCCTCGTCATCACGGTTCACGGCACCGATGCGATGCTGCTCGACCGGGTGGCCGTCGCGCGCGTGCTGGCGCGACCGTTGTTTCGCCGGGCCCGGGTGGTGACCGCCGTGTCGTCGCGAGCCGGCGAGATCATCACCCGGACCACGGGGCGCGGCGTGGATGCGGCCCACCGCCAACCGATGCCGGTGCAGACGGATCGCTTCGTCGCCGGGCGAGGTGGACACGGGCTGATCGTCGTCGCGCGACTGACCGCCCAGAAACGGGTGGACCTCGCGATCGCAGCGCTGGCGGAACTGCGCCGGATGGGACCACCGCGGATCCTCACGATCGTCGGGGATGGTCCCGAACGGCCGGCGCTCGAAGCGCTCGCCCGCACCCTCGGCATCGCGGATGCCGTGCATTTCCGTGGAGCCCAGCCTCCCGCCACGGTGGCGCATCTGCTGGCTCGGGCGGACCTGGCCCTGTTCCCCGCCCACCACGAGGGATTCGGTCTCGCCGCCGCGGAAGCGCTGATGTGCGGTGTCCCGGTTGTTGCGTGCGAGGATGGGGGAGGCGTGCTGGAAGTCGTACCCTGGGACGGGGCAGGACGGGTGACAGCTCCGGTGCCCGCAGCGATCGCCGGCGCCAGCAACGAACTGCTCCACTTCGCCGGTGCGAGAGCGCTGGCCACGATTGAGGGCCAACGGTGGCGTGAACTGCTGAGCCCGGCAGCCGTCGCCGAGATCTGCGAACGGTGGTACCGCGAGGCGCTGGGTGGCTGAACGCCTCATTCGCCTCGGCCGCTGGCTGCTCGGCCTCCTGATCCTGGCGCTGATCGTCCGCAGCTTCTCCCGCAACTGGCAGGAGCTCCAGGGACAATCGGTCGCGTGGACCTTCCGGCCCCTGCCCGCGATTGGGAGCGTCGCCGTCATCTGGCTGATGTACGCGATGCTCATCGAGGCCTGGCGCCGCATGCTCGCCGGCTGGGGTGGTGACCTCCCACCGATGGAGGCGGCCCGGATCTGGATCGTCTCGAGCCTTGGCAAGTACATCCCCGGGAAGGTCTGGGCGGTCGCTGGCATGGCGCTGATGGCGCGGGAGGCGGGGGTCGCCCCGTGGGCCGCGACCGCCTCCGCGATTATTCTGCAGGCACTCGCCGTCGGAACCGGGGCGGCTGTGGCGGCACTGTTCGGCACGAGCATCCTGGCACGGCGGACACCGGAGCTCGTGCCGCTGCTCTGGCTGGCTGGTACCGCCTCGATTGCCGGTGTCGGGCTGCTGCTGTATCCACCCGTCACCAAGCGGCTGCTCGCGCTGGCCCGGCTCGGCGCTGACGCTCCCAGCCCGCGCACCGGTCCGCTCCTGCTCGGCGTGGTGGCCAACGCGATCGCCTGGTTGGGCTACGGCACCGCCCTCTGGCTCCTCGCGCGGGCGGTGTTGCCCGATCAGCACCTTGCCCTTGGAGCGGCGATCGCTGGATTCGCCGCCTCGTATGTGGCCGGATTGCTTGCACTGTTCGCGCCCGGTGGGCTCCTCATTCGCGAAGGATTGCTCGTTCTCATGCTGCAGGACTCGATCGGACTCGGAGCCGCGACCGCCCTGGCGATCGCCTCACGCGTCCTGCTGACCATCACCGAACTGGGGGCGGCTGTCCCCTTTCTCCTGGTGCGCCGGGGGCCCACACGTGCCGGCTGAACCGATGCCGTGGGAACCGCGCTGGCCTCGGATCGCCGCGCTCGGTATCTGCATCCTCGCCGCCCTGACACTGCTCTGGCCCCTGCTCACCGGACAGATCCTCTTCGGCGGCGGGCGCTCGGACATGTTCATCGCCGGATACTCGTTCCGCCTGTTCGGGGCGGAGGAGTTCCGGGCGACCGGGGCCATCCCCCAGTGGAATCCCTACCTCTTCGGTGGGCTGCCATTCATCGGCGCCATGCATGGCGACATCTTCTATCCCACCGCCTGGCTGCGCTGGATCATGCCGGTCGACCTGGCCATCACCTGGGGCATGGCGCTGCACTTCGTACTCGCCGGCTGGCTCACGTTCGGCTTTGCGCGCGCGCTGCGCCTCAGCTGGACCGCGGCGATCACGGCGGGTGTGGCCTACGAACTCACCGGTATTGTTGCCTCACAGATGAGTCCCGGGCACGACGGCAAGCTCTTCGTCTCCGCACTGACGCCGCTCGCGTTCTGGCTGCTCCTCAAGGCCATCCGTGGTGGCCAGCGATGGGTATTCGGCGCATTCAGCCTGGTGGTGGCGCTGCTGGTCCTGGGACACTTCCAGATGTGCTACTTCCTGCTGCTCGCGCTTGGCATGTGGGCGATCTACCTCGCCGTTGCCGACCCCGAGCGCCCCCCTGGCCAGAATCCCTGGGCGACACTCGCCCTTGCCGCCGTGGCCGTCACCCTTGGCATCGGGATCACCGCACTGCAGGGCCTGCCGTTCCTGCAGTACGTGCCCTTTTCCCCCCGGGCGACAGGAGGCCCGAACACCGGCTGGGAGTGGGTCAACGCCTACGCCTTCCCACCGGAGGAGATCTTCACGACGCTCCTCCCGCAGTTCAACGGCGTCCTCGACCACTACTGGGGCCGCAATCCCATCAAGTTTCACACCGAGTACCTCGGGGTCATCCCCGTCGTGCTGGCGTGTTGTGGTGTCGGGGCCCGCGGCCAGCGGCGCCTCACGCTTGCCCTGCTCGTGGGCGCAGTGGTCTTCCTCCTCTTCGCGGCTGCGGGGCATACGCCCTTCTACCGGATCTGGTTCGAGTTCATGCCGATGATGAAGAAGATGCGTGCCGTGGGCATGGTCTTCTTCCTGGTGGCGTTCCCGGTCGCGATCCTGGCGGGCTTCGGGCTGGATCGCCTGCTCACCGGTGAGATCACCGTCCGGCGTCTGCTCTTCCTCACCGGAGGGCTCGCCGTCTTCGCCCTGCTCGGAATCGCCGGGGTGCTGCAGTCGGTCGCCGAACTGCTCGTCATCCCGCAGCGGATGGAGCAGGCGGCCCTGAATGCCGAACCGTTGCGGGCGGGCGCGGTCCGGCTGCTGCTGTTCGTTGTCCTGGCGGGCGGCGCCTTCTGGGCCATCGGCGTGGGCAAGGTACGCGGGGCCGCAACCGCCGCGGTGCTCCTGACGGTCATGTCCGCTGATCTGTGGAGCATCGATCGCCTGTTCTACACCTTTTCGCCCCGCGCAGCGGAACTCTTCCGGGACGATCCGGTGACGGCGGCGCTCCGGCAGGTCATCCCGCCGTATCGTGTGTTCGATGCCGGCGGTTCCTACCCGGCGTCCACCCTGATGGCCTACCGCATTCCGGTCGCGGTCGGCTACCATGGCAACGAACTGCAGGCCTACGACCAGCTGGCAGGGAAGGACCGTGGGTACGCGAGCCTCCAGACACCAGCGCTCCTCGATCTCCTCGCTCTCCGGTTCCTGATCCTGCCAGATACCATGACCCTTCCTGGCTGGCACCGGGTCGTCGCGACGGAGCGCAACACGTTCGGCAACCCGGCGGTCCTGTACGAACAGGATTCCATCCCGGCATACGTCCGTGTCTTTGGGGTCGCGGCGAAGGTCCCGACCGACCAGGTCATACCGACGCTCCTCGATCCCCGATTTCCCCACGCGCAGGTCCTGCTGTATCCGGACAGCGTGAGCTTCGAACTGCCGGCATTGAGACCACCGGTCCACCTGACTACGCTCCACGCCACGGTGCAGCAGTGGGCGCCAGGAGCCATCCGCATTGCGATCGCGGGGCGGGACTCCGCCATCACCCACCTGCTGGTGTCTGAGAACTGGTATCCGGACTGGCGGGCCACCGTCGACGGCAAACCCGCCCAGGTCTACCAGGCCAATGGGAGCCTCATCGGAGTGCCACTCGCGCCAGGGGCCTCCGAAGTCGTGCTGCGCTTCGAATCGGCCGGCTATCGTCTCGGCAAGCGGGTGAGCCTGATTGCGCTGCTCCTGACACTCGGTCTGGCGGCCGTGCCGTTCTGGCTCCAGCGGAGGGCGCAACGTTGATCGAACGTGCGCTCGTCATCATCCCGACCTACAACGAGGCGAAGAACCTCGCCCAGATCGTTCCCGCCATTCTCCGCCAGGACCCCCGGCTCGAGATCCTGATCGTGGACGACAATTCCCCCGACGGGACCGGCGACATCGCCGACCGGATGGCCCAGGCCAAGTCACGGGTTCATGTGCTCCACCGGCAGGCCAAAGAGGGGCTGGGGCGAGCCTATCTGGCCGGATTCCGGTGGGGACTGCAGCAGCACTACGACGTCCTGTTCGAGATGGACGCCGACTTCTCCCATGACCCGACCTTTCTGCCGTCGTTCCTCCGGGCCATCGAGGACGCGGACCTGGTGCTGGGCTCGCGCTACGCGACCGGGGTGAACGTCATCAACTGGCCCATCTCGCGCCTGCTGCTGTCCCTCGGGGCGAACTTCTACGCCCGCGTCATCACCGGTCTCCCGCTCACCGACTCGACCGGTGGATTCAAGTGCTTCCGGCGCAGTGTCCTCGAGGCCATCGACCTCGATCAGGTGCGCTCCAATGGCTACACCTTCCAGATCGAGATGAGCTTCCGGGCGTGGAGAAAGGGATTCAGGCTCAAGGAGATCCCGATCATCTTCCATGACCGGGTGGAAGGGCAGAGCAAGATGAACAAGGGAATCGTCCGGGAGGCCATCTGGATGGTCTGGTGGCTCCGGCTGCAGTCCATCCTGCGCCGGATCTGAGGGCCATGAGCCAGCAATCCTTCTACAAGATGACCGGGTCGGGCAATGACTTCGTCATGCTCGATGGGCGCTCCACCCGTGCGGCAGAGTGGCCGGCCCAGCGGATCCGTGACGTCTGCGACCGTCGGTTCGGCATCGGTGCCGACGGCCTCGTCATCCTCACACCTGAGTCCGGAGACCGGGTCCGGATGGACTTCTGGAACTGCGACGGTTCCAGAGCCAGCATGTGCGGCAATGCGGCCCTCTGCAGTACCCGATTGTCGGCCCGGCTGGAACTCGCGCCCGCCCGGGGCATGCACCTCGTGACCGGGGCCGGCACCTTTCCCAGCCGGTGCCTCCCGGGCACGTCGGACCTGGCCGAACTCAGCCTCCCCGACGTCCTCCTGCCGCAACCGGCAGGGGTGCAACCCGAGCCCGGCGAAGCCTGGGCCCTCCTGGCCACGGTCGGCGTTCCCCATCTGGTCGTCCTGGTCGAGGAGCTGGGACGTCTCGACCTGATGGAGCGCGGCCGGCGACTGCGCTTTGACCCCGCGCTGGGACCGGAGGGGACCAACGCCAACTTCATCGGACGGCTTCTGGAGGTAAATGGTGGAGGGGGGTGGGGGCTGCGGACCTACGAGCGTGGGGTCGAGGGTGAAACGCTCGCCTGCGGGACCGGAGCTGTGGCGGCCGCGATCTCCCTGGCGCACCAAGGGCTGGTCGTCCTCCCCATTGGGCTCTCCTGCCGCAGCGGTAGGATTCTCCACATCACTGCGACACTGTCAGGAGGGAAGGCGACCGGTGTCCGACTCGCCGGGGAGGGTAACTTGGTCTTTACTGGCCTACTGTAACTTCACGCGCATGTATCGTAAATACATACCATACAACACGATAATTGAAGTAGCACAAGCGGACAGCGAGTTATCCTCAGTTATCCACTAGCAAACTTAACATAATATATCTTATACGACACCATCAAGGCGCGCGACAGCGGCCAATCCACCAACAGCCCCAGACCACACCCTAAGAAAATGGCCCGGCACGATGCCGGGCCAAGCTCCAGTCAGTCCGCCCCCGCGATCAGCTACCGACCACCGCCGTCAGCTCGGCCAGGCGAATATCGGCCTCGGTGTTGGCCGCCGTCTTGGGGAAATCCTTGGTGACGCGCTGGTAACTCGCGATCGCCTTCTCCCGCTCCCCAGCGGCCATCCAGGCCCGGGCGGCGTCGAGCAGATAGTCGGCCCGGAGGTAGTCCACGTCGGCGGTCCCGGAGGCCTTGCCGTACGCATCGGCAGCTTCCCCCGGCCGTTTGGCGTTCTCCAGGGCCCGACCCAAGAGACCATAAGCCGGCGCTCGGAACTGGGGAGAAGGATTCCCCTTCAGGAAGTCCTGCAGCCCCACAGCGGCCAGTTCATGCTGCCCATTGACCAGCCGAACCTGGTTCAGCGTGATTACCGCCTCCTGTGCCGCCCGGGTCCCGCTGAAGGTCGTGCTGACCTTTTGCAGCTCGCTGGCAGCGAGCGCGAGATTGCCCGACTCCGCCGCGTTTCTGGCCTGATCCAGCGCCCGGCCCGCAAACGCCTCCTTCCGCTGCCCGCTCAACACAACGAAGCTGGCGATCAGCGTCACGGCGAGTATGGTACCCCCGAGTGCGAGATACCGATTAGTCGGCTGCGCCAGCCAGCCCGAAGCTGACGGGATCGCCGGGAGGACCGGTGCGGTGCGCGGGGGAGCTTCCACTGTAGTTGCCATCGTCTGTTCGTGTCGCCTCAGGATCAGTCCGTCTGACGGGTGCCGCAGAGGTGCCCCCGAGACGATTCGAACGTCCGGCCAACGGTTTAGGAAACCGCTGCTCTATCCACCTGAGCTACGGGGGCCAAGCGCGGAAAACTAGCCAGAGCTTGCGCTTTGAGTCAACCAGATCAGAGGTTGATCACGATATGGCTGGGCGCGCCCGAGAGCCGCCCCGCCCCATTCAGCCCGCTGATCGCCAGCAGGAACGACCACCCGACGACCTCACCACCGGCGCGCCGCACCAGCGCTCCGGCAGCCTCGGCGGTCCCGCCAGTTGCCAGCACATCGTCAACAATCAGAACCCGGGCGCCAGCAGGACAGGCATCCTGGTGGGCTTCCAATGCATCGGTCCCGTATTCAAGCTGGTATTCGTGCCTGAAGGTGCGCCATGGGAGCTTCCCGGGCTTCCTGAGCGGGATGAAGCCTGCGCCCAAGGTGACCGCCACCGGTGCCGCCAGGATGAACCCACGCGCCTCGATGCCCACGACGTGGGTGATCCCCATGCGCCGAAATGGCTCGGCGAGTGTCTCGCGCACCTGGCGGAAGAGCGCGCCATCGTTCAGGACTGGCGTGATGTCCTGAAAGACGATACCAGGCTTGGGGTAGTCCGGGATCGCGCGAAGGGCGTGGCGAATATTGTCGGCCATGCTGGCGGGCATCTCACTGCCTCGATTATGGTTTATGTAAACACAGCAACTATTTGATCAAGAACGTCTTAGGTATATCGATATCATCCGAAATATTGCTGGTCTCAAGTCCAGTCACGACTGCCATTCTCGGGCCTCGCCCCAACGCCTGTTCCAGCTGATCGAGGGCGGCTTCCCTTCCGCTGGCAACAACTTCGACCCGCCCATCAGGCAGGTTCCTGGTCCATCCTGCCAAGCCAAGTGCGGTGGCTTCATGCGCCACGAAGATTCGAAATCCGACGCCCTGGACCCGGCCGGCAATAAGCCACCGAGTGGTCACGCAGCGTTTGTCCGCCGAGCCTTCAGCCACTCAATCACGATCGGAAGGACGGACAGGCCAATGATGGCGAGGATGACCAGGGTGAAATTCTCCCTCACCGCCGGCAGGTTGCCGAAGAGGAAGCCGGCAAAGACGAAGAGCCCGACCCAGAGCAGGCCACCGCCGACGTTGTAGGCAAGAAATCTGGAATACTCCATCCGCCCCACCCCGGCCACGAATGGCGCGAAGGTCCGGACGATCGGAACGAACCGGGCCAGAATGATCGTCTTCCCGCCGTGCCGTACGTAGAACGCCTGGGTCTTCTCGAGGTGGTGCGGGTTAAGGAAGGGGACCTTTCCGCTGAAAGCCCTCGGGCCCACCCACCTTCCAACCCAGTAATTGAGGGTGTCGCCGAGGATGGCAGCGCTGGAAAGCAGTCCGAACAGGAGCCATGGGTCGAGATCGCCCAGGCCGGCGAAGGTCCCGGCGGCGAAGAGAAGGGAATCGCCGGGGAGGAACGGTGTGACGATGAGGCCGGTCTCGCAGAACACGATCAGGAAGAGAATCGCGTAGGTCCACGTTCCATACTGGGCGATAATCTCGCTCAGGTGACGGTCGAGGTGGAGAAAGAGATCGATGAAGTCCTTCAGCAGCTCCACGGGATCCTCCGGTCAGGGGGCGGGGTCGCTGGTGAATCCAAACTGCCCCAGCAGCGGCACGAACCGCACCTCGGTTACACTCTGGCGCTGGAGCGGCGCACCTTCGGCCGTCCGGGTGAAAATGGTCAGGACCTGCTGGTCACGCTCCCCCAGCGGGATGATGAGGTGACCACCGACCGCCAGCTGCTCTGCCAGTGGAGCCGGAACTTCGGGCGACGCGGCCGCCACGATGATCGCGTCGTAGGGCGCGTAGGGCCGCCAGCCGAGGGTCCCGTCTCCGATCATGACCGAGACATTTCGCGCACCGGCCAGCTCGAGGGCACGCCTGGCACCCTGGCCCAGGGTCGGGAGTCGCTCGACACTGAAGACCTGGGCCGCGAGCTGACTCAGCAGTGCCGTCTGATACCCCGACCCGGTCCCGATTTCGAGGACCCGCTCCTTCCCGGTCAGCGCGGCCAGTTCCAGCGAGCGGGCCTGGACCCACGGTTGCGAAATCGTCTGTCCGCCCCCAATGGGGAGGGCCGAGTCCTCGTAGGCCCGATGTCGCAGACTCTCCGGCACAAAGAGGTGGCGGGGGACGAGGGAAATCGCCCGCAGCACGGCCAGATCGCGAATCCCCTTGGACTGGAGCGTCGCCACCAGCTGGCTGCGATAGCCGCCGTAACTGTCCCCCCCGATCACGCCTCGAGCGACCATCCCCGAACCGTTTCCATCAGGGCGTAGTTCGTCAGGTCCATGTGCAGTGGCGTGATCGAGATGAACCCGTTGGCAACGGCGTGGTGGTCGGTCTCCGCGCCGCCGGTCCAGTGCATCGACCCACCTCCGATCCAGAACATCTCCCTGCCCCACGGGTCCTGCATCCGGGAGAGCGACTCGCTGAAGTACCGGCTGCCGAGCGAGGTGACTCTGGTCCCCTGCACTGCCGGTGCCCCGCAGGCCGGCAGATTGATATTGAGGAGCGTCTCCACCGGGAAGTTCTCGATGCTCGTGATGCGCCCGACCAGCCCCGCAAGCACATCCCGATAGCTCCCCAGGGTCTCCAGGTCACTCGCGGGGCCGGCGAAGGAGAGCGCGATGCTCGGGACCCCGAGGGCGACACCCTCCATCGCGGCGGCGACCGTGCCGGAATACAGCACGTCCTCGCCCATGTTCGGACCGTGGTTGATGCCGGAGAAGACAAAGTCGGGTCGATCCGGCATGAGCGCGCCGAGCGCCAGAAGGACGCAGTCGGTCGGAGTGCCGTCCACCTGGTACGAACCGTCTGGCCGGCGGGTGGGCCGGATCGGCCGGTGCATCGTCAGGCTGTGCGAGGTCCCGCTCTGCTCCCGATCGGGCGCCACAACGGTCACCTGCGCTACGGTCTGGCACACCTCGGCCAGCAGGGCCAGGCCGGGGGCGAGGATCCCATCGTCGTTCGCAACCAGGATTTTCATATGTGAGGGGAACAAGATAATGCAGGCGGGAGCGAATGGGCGGTCCATCGCCGGAACGGAGCAGCTGCCCTGCCCCAACGGTCTATTCCGCTGGCGGCGCAGGCCGAGGTGGGGGAATGCGCCCGTCGAGAATGTCCACGATTTCCTCGACCGACTGACGCAGCTCCCGCAGGGTCTCGCGTTCCGTCGCCGTTCGGGCGGCGCCGCGAAGCTCGCCGGTACGGCGATAGTGCTCGATGCGCTGGCGCGCGCCCTCGATGGTGTACTTCTCGGAGTAAAGCAGGTGCTTGACGAGCATGATCAGCTCGACTTCCCGGCTCTTGTAGACCCGATTTCCCGACCGGTTCTTGGCGGGATTCAGGAAACGAAACTGACTTTCCCAGTAACGCAGCACGTGCGGCTTCAAATCGGTGAGGGCACACACCTCCCCGATCGAGAAGAATTCCTGCATCGGCCGCGCAAGGGTCACCGCCACTGCTCCGCTTTGAGGGTCCGTTCCATGAGCTCCGCCACCGCCTGGCGAGCAGGCTTCCCGTCAAACAGGATGGCCGACACCTGGCCACAGATCGGCAGCTCCACGCCGGCACGCGCTGCGAGCGCCAGCGCGGCCCGGGCGGTGGTGGCCCCTTCGGCCACGCTGCGATGGGTCGCCTGATGCTCCGCCAACGAGTGCCCCTGCGCGAGGGCGACGCCAAGCGCGCGATTTCGGCTCAACGCGCCGGTCGTCGTCAGTATGAGGTCGCCCATGCCGGCCAGCCCCGCGAACGTCAGTGGATCCGCACCCATCGCAACCCCGAGTCGTGTTATCTCAGCCAGCCCGCGCGTGATGAGCGCCGCGCGGGGATTGTTGCCCAATCCGAGACCTTCGAGGATGCCCGCCGCGATGGCAATGACATTCTTGACTGCCCCGGCCAGCTCCACCCCGATGGAATCGCGGTTCGAATACACCCGGAACCGGGCAGTCGCGAAGACCTCCTGCACCGCGGCGGCGGTCTCCGCATTCCGCGCCGCCGCCACCACCGCCGTGGGCTGTCCCTGATACACCTCCAGGGCGAAGCTTGGCCCCGAGAGCGCCGCGATCGGATGCGCCGGGAGCAGCTCCGCCAATACCTGCGACATCAGCAGGAGAGAGCCCGGCTCGATCCCCTTCGTGGCGCTCACGACCAGTGCACGGGGCTCCATCCCGGGGCGCGCCTGAGTCACAACCTGGCGGAACACATGGCTGGGTGCCACCGCCACGACCACCGCAGCACCGGAAACGGCCTCGGTGGCGGAATTCATGGCGCGCAGGTCGCCTGCCAATGGACAGCCCGGCAGGAACACCGTGTTCTCATGAACCACGTTGATCGACTCGACCACCTCGGCTTCATGGGCCCAAATCCGGACTTCGTGGCCCTTCCGCGCCAGCAGATCTGCGAGCGTCGTCCCCCAGCTCCCGGCCCCGAGGACCGCGATGCGACTCACGCCGGCGGCGCCGGACGAGGCTGCCCGCGGCGACCAAACCGGTTCTCTGTGCCCGAGAGCAGTCGCCCGATGTTGGCACGGTGCTTCCAGATCACGAAGCCTGCGACACACACGTCAAACACCAGCATCATGCTGGTCCGACGCGCCGGATTGAGCACCCAGTCCGCGACGGGGAACAGCGCGGCAGCGACGATCGAGGCAAGCGACACATAGCCGGTCAACCAGACGACGATCGCCCAGGCGGCCACGACTACCGGGAAGGCCAGCGGAGCGAGCCCAAGCACCATACCGGCGGCGGTGGCGACGCCCTTGCCCCCACGAAAACCCACGAACACTGAAAAGACATGACCGGTCACGGCCGCCAGCCCGCACCAGAGCGGGAAGTACGGAACCCCGCTGGAGCGCGGACCGAACACCAGGACGGGGAGCAGTCCCTTGAGGAGGTCAAAGAGCCCTACCGGGATAGCGTACGTCCAGCCCATCACGCGGTACAGGTTGGTCGCCCCCAGGTTATTGCTGCCATGCTGCCGGAGATCGATGCCGCGGAACGCCCGGCCTACCAGATAACTGGTGGGGATAGCACCAAGCAGGTAGGAAGCCAGCAGCCACGCGACCACGCTCATCATTCCTCTTCTGGCTCTCCCTCCCCGGCCGCCTTCCCCCGGATCAGGCGTCCGTCATCTGGCCGCTTGTGCTTGCGCGCCCCGCGCGCCGTGAACCGCAGCCGCAACGGCGCCCCGCTGAATGCCCACGCCGACCGGAAGCCGTGGTGGAGGTACCGCTGGTAGGCCTCCGGAACGTCGTCGGGCCGGTTGCTCACGATGGCGATGGTCGGCGGTCGAGTGCCGATCTGTGAGGCATAGAGCAGCTTCACCGCATCGCCCTGCTGCTGGGGTGGTGCATTGCGCGCCAGCAGATCCTCCAGCACTCGATTGACCTCCGCCGTCGGGACCCGGTGATCGCGGGCGGCGGCCACCTCCAGAATCAGTTCCGGGAGCCGGCTGACCCGTTGCCCCTGGGTGGCGGAGACATAGAGGAACGGTACGTACCGAAGGAATGGAGCCTTCTCCGCCAGCAAGTCCTGTCCCCGTTTGGCGGTATTGGCGTCCTTCTCCTGGATCAGGTCCCATTTGTTGACCGCGATGATCAGCCCCGCGCCACGGTCCCATGCCTCGGTGGCGATCCGAAGGTCCTGGGTATGCAGGCCGAGCTTGGCATCCACCACCAAGACACAGACATCAGCCTTTTCCACTGCCCGATGGGTCCTCAGGGTGGAGTAGAACTCGATGTCATCTTGTACTTTAGCTCTGCGGCGTAACCCCGCTGTATCTATGAAGTTGAGTGTTTTACCGTGATACCGCAAGGGGGTGTCGATCGCATCCCTGGTTGTCCCCGGCTCCGGCGACACGACAAGCCGCTCTTCCCCCAGGAGAAAATTGATGAGCGAAGACTTCCCCGCGTTAGGCCGACCGACAACGGCGACCTGCACTGCCTCGGGGTGCTCATCGTCGGTTCGCGGTGGAAGCCGTTCGATCACGATGTCCAGCAGGTCGCCGCTCGCCTTGCCGATGGCGGCTGACATCGGGACCGGATCACCAAGGCCGAGGTCGTAGAAGCTGTACTGGGCGGAACTCCGTGGCATGTCGTCGAGCTTGTTCACCACCAGAATGACCGGCCGCGACGTCTTCCGCAGCTGGGAGGCGATCTCCTTGTCGACCGGGTTCGGCCCTTCCTTCCCGTCCACCATGAAGATCACCAGGTCGGCCTGCTCTACCGCCAACTCGACCTGCTGCCGGACGGCGATGTCCATGGAATTCGTGGATTCGGGCATCAGCCCCCCGGTATCCACCAGCCAGAAATGGCGCCCGCCCCACTCGGCCTCGCCGAAGTGGCGGTCCCGTGTCGTCCCGGCCTCGTCCGAGACGATCGCATCGCGACCGCCAAGGAGCCGGTTGAACAGGGTGGACTTGCCGACGTTGGGCCGTCCAACAATCGCGACGGTGGGCTGACTCACGGCAGGAGCGGCGTCTCGAGCGCGTCGGTGAAGCAATACGAGGGGCGGATCTGGGTGGGCACACTCCCCTGGAGGTCCAGCAGCGTCATGTCGTCCATGAATAGTCCATCGTCATTGAGAGACTCGGCCGGGATCAGCACGAGATCGAGGTCGGTGCGGCTCGCGAGCGCGTCGCGAAACGCCCTGCCAGGGAGTAGCCCGGCGCAGGTCACCGTCGCGCCAAACAGCGTGTTGGTCAGGGGAAGGAGCTCGAACAGGGCGCCGGTTGCTTCCGCGAGAGGGGCCAGCACCTGCGGCATGAGCGCCGCCATCGAGGAACCCGTGGCCACCCCGATCCGTCGTCCGCGCCAATCGGCAAGGGATTCCTGATCCTCAGCGATGCGCTGCTGGAGATAGCGAACGGCGCCAATCCCGTTCTCCACCTGCTCGAACCCATCGTAGGTCTCGGCGTGCGGCAGGGGAAGGTCGGCGCGCAGGTAGAGTTCGTCCGCACCGAAGGCCCATGTCTTCCCCCGGTCGGCACGTGCCCGGGCGGCCCATCGCTCGATCTGACCCAGACTGGCCCGGCATTCAGCCTGACTGGGCTCACGCACGAGGTGGTGCTTGCTGAAGGTGGTCAGCCCGACAGGCACCACCGAGACGTTCAGGACCGAGGCGCCGAACGCGTAGAGATCGGCCAGAGTCTGGTCGAGGACGTCCCCATCATTCACCCCGGGTGACATCACGACCTGGGTATGGAACTGGAGGCCATGACTGGCGAAGAGCCGTAGCTGCTCGAGGATATCCGGCGCGAGCGGGTTGCGCAGCAGCCACCGGCGGATGGCAGGATCGGTGGCGTGAACCGAGACGTAGAGCGGGGAGAGGCGGTACTCGATGATGCGAGCCACATCCCATGGCTTCAGGTTGGTCAGCGTGGCGAAGTTACCGTACTTGAAGGAGAGCCGGTAGTCGTCATCCCTGATGTAGAGCGCCTCCCGGAGGCCCTCAGGCAATCCGTCGACAAAGCAGAAGTCGCAACGATTGGCACACCGGCGAATCCGTGGCGGTTCAACCTGCACTCCCATCGGGAGTGCTTCCGGACGCTCGATGTCATACTCGATTTCCTCTCCCCCAGGCTGCCGGACATGAAGGAGAAACTGCTCCTCCGCCGTGAGGAATTCCCAATCCAGAAAGTCCTCGACCGGCCGTCCGTTGACGCTCAACAGCTCGGTGCCGGCCATGAGGCCCAGCTCCGAACCCAGGGACTCCGGCGAGACGGCAGTAACCTTGATCATGGCGGGGGACAAAGATGGGCTGCCGTAGAGGGCGATTCAAGCAGCGACTTTCCCTGAACGGCTCGCGGGCGGCGCCAGATGGCACCGCCCGCGAGAATTCCCTGCCCTGCCGGGGTGGGGCTTACCAGCAGCCCACCACAGTTTCGTTGGGGACCGCGGCGCCGTTGGGGGAGTTCGCGACCGGGCCCACGAAGATGCCGCAGGTGGTGATGGCGCCGATCAGGACCGGATTTGTGATCGTCGCGTTGTAGCCAGTCGCAGAAATGTAGGTGATCAGCAGGACGTTGCCCGTGGACGGCACGAAGGTGGCCGACCCGACGCCTCCAGTCGCGTTGATCTGTGCGCCAGGGGTCACGGAACCAGCGTAGTCGGTATTGTCGAAAAAGAAGGCCTCCTGCGCGGTGATCAGGTTCCGAAGGTCTGATTTCATCGACGCCAGCACCGCCTTTTCCTTCGTATTGGCGAATTTGGGGATCGCGATCGCCGCGAGAATGCCAATGATCACCACGACGATCAGCAGTTCGATCAGTGTGAAGCCTCTGGTGTTCATGGGCCCTTCCCGCGTGGGTAGCATCGGCGTGTGCACCGACATACAATGCGCTATCCCATATGCAACACAAGGGCCAATTCTTCCCGGTAATGGCAACTGTATGTGATGATTGCCCTTAGCTCACCTGGACTCGGCGATTCTTGAGCCGATCGGTCGTACGGCATCGGCGTCTTGCGAGGAAAAAGAGCCGCCCCGGCGTGGGGCGGCTCAATTGCGGTCTCCGCCGCTGCCTTTGAACCGGTCAGATCACTTCGAGTGGCTCAGGGAATAGATGTAGGCGGCGACGGCCTTCACATCATCTTCGGAGATACTCGACCCGCCCTTTGCCGGCATCGGCACTCCACTCTTCGACTCCTCTTTCGTAACACCCTTGGTGACCTGGGCAACGAGCTCCTCATAGCTGCCCTTGCTGTGGAGCCAGACATCGTCGGCCAGGTTGGGGCCTACCAGGCCCTTGGCGTCCTGACCATGACAGGCATAACAGAGGCCCTGCTTGTGGTAGACCTCGTTCCCCTTGTCGACCATCGCCTGGGTCACCCCAGCTGGAAGGCCCTGTGCCTGAGCCGTGCCCACCTGAACCAATACCGCGACCGCGAGGCCCAGCGCGAGACGAGTGAACATCTTCATCGGATCTGCTCCGTTTGCGTGATGATACCTGAGGGTGATCACGAGAAAAGCGTTTGCATCAGCGGAACACGAGGAGAGAAGCAACTGCCGGACCATGATCTGTCCCCAGAAAACCGAGAGAGAAGAATCCGGATTCAATGACGTAAGTCTTTGTTTGACAATGGAATAGCAGAACGTGCCTTGATGCCGCCGATTTCGGGATAGGGCGCCAGCTGTCCACGGGAAGACGGAGTCGAGACACAATCATGAGCAGGATGGAGACGGTGGGCAAGAGCCGGTAAGGCGCCGGCGGGTCGGCTACAGCTCGACCTGCCTGGAAATAACACTGCCCGGGGTCCGGCGAACCGGATCCCGGGCCGTGGCAGCATATTGAGAGCGGGCGACGGGGCTCGAACCCGCGACATTCAGCTTGGGAAGCTGACGCTCTACCAACTGAGCTACACCCGCAGTGTGTGCCGGGTAATGTCGCCCGCCCTGCGTCTCCCTGTCAATATTGTGCTAGAGCGGGGCGACCTCGCAGAAGACCTTGATCGCGTCTCGACCCGTCGTGAGCAGTTTGAACATCCGGGAGTAGTTCTCCAACCCCTGGACCGGGTGGGTCAGCAACGACTCGAGCCAGCCGGGAAACTGCGCCGAGCACTGTGCGAGGTCCCGAACCCCGGCTTCGAAGTACTCCCGGTTCGCGTTGACCGTTCCCACCATCACCTTGTTGCCAAGCACGAAGTCCAGGTTGATCCGGTCAGCCGGCACCTCGACCTTCCGGTCTCCCCCCGTCACGCTCGACAGCACCAGCACACCATTCTTGCCCAGCACCTGCATGCTGTCGAAGACCACCCCGGAGTGCCCGGTCGCTTCGAAGATCATGTCCCATGGGCCGTACTGCCTCGCTACGTCGTGAATCGGAAGGACCCTGGCTGGGATGTAGCGTGCCCCGATCGCTTCCAGCAGATCGGCGTTGCGATACGGCTTCTCCCGCAGCCCGAACACCGTCACGTCCAGTCCCCGGAGCCGCAGCGCCATCGCCGCGAGGAGTCCGATGGTTCCAGCCCCCATGACCGCGGCCTTGCGCGGGTGCCAGACCCGCAGCCGCCGCTGGATCTCGTAGGCCTGGGCGATGCCCTTCTCCACCACCGTGGTCGGTTCCAGGAGCACTCCGATCTCCTTGAGCCCCTGCGGGATCTTCACGATGAACTCGGCATCGTCGACATAGTACTCCGCGAGGTAGCCGTGTCGCAGGTTGATGCCGCGCTCAAAGTAGATGTCATCGGTGGTCATGTCGTTGGTGCCGATCAGATCATGCAGGCTGGTACCGGGGCGGCGCACCGTGGCGACGACATAGTCGCCGATCGCCAGCTCGGTCACCTTCGGTCCCACCGCCTCGACCCGGCCAAACCCCTCGTGGCCGATGATGAGGTAGTCATCGCCCGGCGGTGCCTGACCGTACTCCGCCGCATTGATCTCCTTGTCGGTGCCATCGACGCCCACCCGCAGCACTTTGACAAGCACTCCGCGGCCGTTCGCAATCTCCTCGAGTGACGGTCGTGGCACCTGGCGCAGGTACGCGGTGCCAGGCTGGCCCGGCAGCACGGCGAGGGCCTGCATCATGCCTGTGCCGGCCGGCATTCTGGCGGCGGAGGATCGGGCGGCAGCTTGAGCCATCGCGTCACATCGGCCAGAAACCGCTCGGTCCGCGGGCCAATACCCTGGTGGCGGTGGGCGGGCTCCACGTACAGCGCGGTCAGGTAGCCGCGCGGTGCGCCATGGTGGTCCAGTGCGCTGATCCCAAGCCATGCCCTTGATGGTCGTCGCCGAGAAACCGGGCCAGGCCGGCGCGGATCATCGGCCGGCTAGCCAGCCGTCGCTCTACCCTGATCCATTCCTCGACCAGGAGCGCGAGCAGTTCAGCATCCTTGATCGTACACTGCCGGAATGAGAGGGCCATCGGTGCCTCCGCGCCGTCGCCTTCGAACGCGTCGGCCGACCTACGTCGTGCATGTGTTGACACACCATCGCCGCACCCGCGCATGGAGCCGTCGCCAGAAACCTTAAGTCATCAGTATTGGCCCTAGCCAAGGCTGCCGCGCTCCTCGGCGAGTCGCTTCAACAGGTCCTCCCGCAGGGACGGAGGTGCCGCAATGCGGGAGAGCTTGGAGCGAATGTCGGAGATGACCCGGGACTCGAACCGGTGCTCGCTGGCGCAGGCGGCACAGGTGCGGAGGTGTTCCTCGACCAGCCGCAACTCTTCCACCGAGAGTTCGTGGTCGATAAAGTCATCCAACCGTCCGAACACCTCTTCGCAGGTCAGACGCGTCGGGCCCAGGGCGCTCATGCGTCACCTCCCCGGGCCTGCGTAAGCTCCGCGACAATGCCGCGATCGTGAGCCGCCTGCCACAATGCCCGCTGCAGTATCCGCCGGCCCCGGTGCAGCCGAGAGCGCACCGTCCCCACCGGAACCTCGAGCACTTCGGCGATCTCCTGATACGAGAAGTCCTGAATGAAGTAGAGGGTCGCGACCACCCGGTAGTCGTCCGGGAGGGCATCGATCGCCGTACCGATCAGCTCTCCGTCCAGCTTGTCCATGACGAGCGCGGCGGGATTCTCGCTTTTCGCATGCAGTCCCGTGGCCGCGGTCTGGCAATAGAGATAAAGCTCAGGAGTATCCTGCAGCTCCATCCGCACCCCTTCCCCTTTCCGTTTCCGGTACTTGCTGTAGAACGCGTTGGTAAGAATCCGGAAGAACCAAGCCTTGAAGTTGCTCCCCTGCTCGTATGTAGCAAAGCCGCGCGAAGCCAGCAGCGCGGCGTCCTGAACCAGATCCTCGGCATCGGCCGGGTTGCGAGTCAGATGCAGTGCCGTCCCGTAAGCGCTGTCGAGAAGAGGCATGAGCAGGGCCTCATAGCTTCCCGCGTCCGAGCGGGACTTGGCCGGCTGGGTACCGACGACTCCCACCAGGAGGGCGAAGGAGATGCCGAGGTGGCCTGATGCCGTTGCCAGGTCGGTTCCGGCCAGATGCAGCAACATCACGAATTCTCCACTGGGCCGTGCCGGGTTCGGGGGTGCGGGAAGAAACGGTCGCGCCGCTGCATGGAAGGGTGCACCCGGGGAACCGCACTCGGCAATCCCTGTCGGACGCGGAGCGGCCCTGCACCGCTGAACGCCCGAACCCCCTCCCTTATTCCCCTGCGGCCGAGATTCGCGCCGGCGACCCCGGGCTGCCTGCGGGATCGCGGTGCGGATCACGCGGTTATCGAGGGGTGAGTAAACCATCGTAGGCTCCGGTCGGGTGAATCTCGGGGTCTGCGGAGGGAACGCCCGCACCCTGTCTCCGGTTCCCGCTCCCGGACGGAAAGGCGCCCCGGGGGGTTCGGCCGGGGCGCGCTGTGAACCTGCTGGCCAGCCAGCGACTACTTCACTTTATAGCGCCAGAACTTGATGCCAGCACCCTTGCCCGCCACGGAGAATGGCTGCGTCTCCCCCACCGTAAGCGCGGAAAGCTCGGCCTCGGCGGTTGTGACGACCGTACCACCCTGGCCCAGGAATTCGATGAGGATCGTGACGGCCTTGACCGGGATCAGCTTGTTGTTCTCATCGCGGGGCTCACGGCCGGTCACCTTGCCGGTCAGGGTTGCACTCTCCGGGGCCCGCTGGAAGTTGTCGATCGCGAGATCCGCTTGCAGTGCCTCGCGCTCGACAACCGCCATGATCAGCTTATCCGTATCGTTGGCGAGCTTGTAGCCCTGAACCCGCAGCGAATGGGCGTAGTGGGAGAGCGGCTCGATCGCGATCAGCTGCTCGGCGGTGACAGCGAGCTTCGGTCCGTCATTGAGTGCGAGATAGGCATTCGCCGCCGCCGACACGGCGTCATGGTTGTTCGGATTGAGGGCGATGATCCGGCCGAAAGTGGCAGCCGCCGGCGCGTACTCCTTGTCGTTGTATTGCTTGGCGCCGATATCGAACAGCTCCCCCTCAGTCAGGTTGCCGCTATCCGGGCCGGTCGAGCTGGCGCTGACCAGCTGTGCTTCGATCATCGATGCGCTGTCCGGCATGCCTGCGGCCCGGAACGCGAGGAGCAGTCCTTTCTTGCCATCGAGATCCTCGGGCTTGGCCGCCAGGTAGCGGCGAAAGGCCGCAGCAGCCTCGGCGGCCCGTCCTGCGTCCAGCAACGCCTTGGCATGGCGGTAGATCGAGTTGTCGCGCTGCTTGACCATTGCCGGCTCGGTGGGCTGCGTGGAAGCCGCGCGACCGAAGTAGACCAGGGCGCTATCCGCCTGCCCGCGACCATCGAAGACAGCGCCCATGTAGAAGAAGGCGACTGGCTGGATCCGTTCGATCTGGTTCGCAGCCCGCCCCAGCATCAGGACGGAATCATCCTGCTTGGCCTGAAGAAAGGTGCTGGCGGCGGACACCAGTGCCACCCAGGCACGGTGGCGATACTTGGCGATGTCCACTTTGCACGCAGGAGCGAGCTCCTCTGCACGGGTGAACGCGGAGTCCGCGCTGACCAGATCCCCCTGCTGCAGGTAGATCCGGCCGAGGTAGTACCAGGCTGCGGGATTCTTGCCCTGTCCGGCGGTGGACATCGCCTCGGTGATGACACGAACGCCGTTCTTCAATCCGTTGGTGCGATTGGATTGGTCTCCGCTGCCTTCGATCCCTGTCTTGAGATAGGTCTTCCCGCTAGCGATGCGAAAGTCGCCCGCCCCATCGAGCTTGCAGTCGGGCTGCACCAGGCGGGTGTCGAGTGAACCGACCACGCGGGTCTGCACGCCGTCTTGGGCGGTGAGCGGAGCGGCCAGCAAGAGCATCGCCAGCCCGCAGATAAGTCCCTTGGTCATCCCTGCTCCCTGAGTGGGTGTGAAACACCGGCGGCCATCCCGGCCACCAATTGGCGCGCTTCGGCTTCGATCTCCCGCGCCACATCATGAGCTGGACGACCCAGGCGGGTCGCCGCAGCACGGATGTCATCATACTCGGCCTTGACTCGAGGCCCGGCCGGTGTCGCCAGTACCTTCACCCGGATCGGGTGTCCGTCGGAGGTCGAAACCTCAAGCTGTGTCCGGGCAAGGGTGACGCGTTCGGCGGTCACTCGACGCACGCCCGCGGTGGTGCTGTGCAGGAAGAATGCCTCAGTCACCCGGTCGGCGACCGCCGTGTCGCAGGTCACCTCGATCCGGAAGCCAGGACGGCCTTTCTTCATCTGGGTCGCCCAAACCTGTACATCCAGGGCTCCCGCAGCGACAAGCGCCTCCCGCAACGGCTCGATGTACTCGGGGCTCAAATCGTCCACATCTGTGGACAGTGTCTCGACGGACGCCGCCTCGGCGGACGACTCTGCCAGGATGATGCGGAGGGCGTTGGGGTAGTCCGAAGGGTCCCGCGAACCGGCACCCCAGCCGGTCGCCAAGGCCCGCCAGCGCAGCGGCGGCGGGCCCGCGCTCAATACCCGGAGCAGCACTGCCCCCGTGGGTGTCGTGGCCTCGCCCGTGACCGGGCCATTCGGGCCGATCTCGATCCCTTCCAGCAAGCGCGTTGTCACCGGGGCAGGCACGGACATCACGCCGTGGGCGGCGTGAACCCACCCCGAGCCGAGCGAGACCGGACGGGCATAGACCTGCCGGACACCGAGATACTCGCACGCTTCGATCGCCCCGACGATGTCGATGATCGCGTCCACGGCGCCGACTTCGTGGAGGGCGACAGCCTCGGTGGGCAGTCCGTGAATCCGCCCTTCCTGTTCGCAGAGCAACTGGAAGGCGCGCGCTGCCCGTTCCCGTACCCAGCCGCTGATCGGTGCACGCTCAATGATCGCCAGGAGATCCGCCAGATGCCGGTGCGTACCCTCCCCATGGTGGGCGTGACCACCGGAGGCCCCGCCGTGATGGGTTGCGTGTGAGTGGTCGTGATGAAGCTGATCGTGCCCATGGTGGTGCGGCGCAACAAAGTCGGGGCTGGGCGGCTCGGTGGCGCCGCCTGGGAGCGTCACCGACACCTTGCGGCAGGAGATCCCGCACCGGAGGACTTGGGTCACCTCGACCCGGACATCAGGAAACCCCAGGCGCGCGGGCAACCGGCCCAGCCAATCCGCCGGAACTCCGAGATCGGCAAATGCGCCGAGCAGCATGTCACCGCTGATGCCGGCGGCTGGATCGAGGATGGCGAAAGGGGCCGGGCTCATGAGGGGGAGGAATATGGCCGACAGGGCACCTTCTCGGCAGACCCCAGGGGCCTGAGGTAGCCGGCGGTCGCCACCCCGGCATGAGTTACGCCGTGGGGAGTTTGGTCGGCTCGCGGTACAGCCACCCTGCCCCGGTGTTGAACACGATCACCCGTTCACCCGCAGTGAGCTGACCACAGGCGAGCAGCTGGCGGACGGCGGCCAGTCCGGCACCACCCTCGGGGGAGAGATCGATGCCCTCTTCGGTCGATCCCCGGGCCGCCTCCTCGGTCAGCTCGTCATCGGTGACGGCGACGGCGGCTCCACCACTCTCGCGCAGTGCCCGGAGGATCAGTCGATCTCCCAGTGGGCCCGGTACCCGCAGCCCGCTCGCCACAGTCCACGGAGCATCCCACGGCACAGCATGGTCCTCCCCGGCCTCGAACGCCCGGACGATAGGGGCACAGCCGCTCGACTGGACGCTGTACATCCGCGGGGCGGGATCGGTGACCCAACCGGCGTCGCGCAGCTCCTGAAAGGCCTTCCACATCCCGATCAGTCCGGTCCCGCCCCCGGTGGGATAGACGATGGCGTGGGGCAGTGTCCAGTTGAACTGCATCGCCAGCTCGAGACCGAGGGTCTTTTTCCCCTCAATGCGATATGGTTCGCGCAGGGTCGAGAGGTCCACCGCCTGATGCTCCGCGCCCCACGCGCGCGCGGCCTTGCCGCAGTCGCCGATGTGACCGTCCAGCAGCTGCAGGTCGCCGCCGAACATGAGGATCTGGGCGAGAATCGGACGTGGGGTGGTGCGGGGCGCGTAGACTCGAACGGTGACGCCGGCCCGCGCCGCGTACGCCGCCGCCGCAACACCTGCATTCCCGGCGGTTGGGATGACGAACTGCGTCGCTCCGGCCGCGACGGCGCGGGTGATTGCCGCACTGAGCCCCCGGGCCTTGAAGGATCCCGTGGGATTGGCGCCCTCATCCTTGATCCAGAGATCGGGCAGTCCGACGCGAGACCCCGCCCGCATGCACGGGAGCAACGGGGTATCTCCCTCTCCCAGAGTCACCGGCTGTTCCGTGGCAGTCAGCGGCAGGAACGGCCGGAATCGCCACATCCCCTGGCCGCGGCGTACCTCGGCCCGCGCGATGAGGCCAGGAAGAGGACGATCGGGATACCGCACCAGCCAAGGCTGGCCACACCGGTCGCAGACCGACGCGAAACCCTCGGGGCCACGCCGGTTGTCACAGGCGGAACATTCAAGCTGCCAATCCATCAGAAGATCATCCGCCGTGAACCAGTGGTGTGTCAGGCGCCGAGGAAGCGCTCGGCCAGCTGTTCCAGCCGATCGTCCCGGCGCGAACGGGCATAGACGAGTATCTGTTCGACCTCGGCGCGAAGCGCCGGGTCGCCCCAGCGGTAGCCGGTGGCCACTTCCGCGCCGGGCGAGTCACCTTTGTTCGCCGCCTCGAGCAGGACCCAGGCGGCGGCCAGCGGAAAGCCCGGATCGGAGCGAGGCGGGAGCTCATAGCGGATCGGGACGTCGTCCTGATCCTCTTTAACGAAAGCGCGTGACATGGGGGGAAGTTAGCAGGTGGCCGGTGGCAGTACAGCGGTTCCAGGGTCAGACGCCCTTTATCACGGCGGCCAGCACCCGCTCCGCCAGCCGCTGGGAGAAACCCGGCAACGCCGCGATCTCCCCGACCGAGGCCGACTTTACGCCGGCCAGGCTGCCGAACTTCTCCAGCAGGAGCCGCCGCCGGTTGGGGCCGACACCGGGAATTTCGAGCAGCGCCGAGGTGATCGTCCGCTTGGTGCGGCGCTGCCGGTTATAGGTCACACCGAATCGATGGGTCTCGTCGCGCAGTCTCTGCAGCAGCCGGAGCGACGGACTGCGACGAGGCAGCCGGAGACTGTCCGACCGTCCGGGAAAGAAGATCTCTTCTTCCTTCTTGGCCAGGCTGACGATCGGGATGTCGCCGCAGCCCAGCGCGGTCGCCGCCTCGACGGCTGCGGAGAGCTGGCCTTTGCCGCCATCGATCACGATCAGGTCGGGCAGCGGCTTGGCCTCATCCCGGCGGCGGGTCAGGTAGCGGGTGACCACCTCATGAATCGCGGCAAAGTCGTCCTGCTGCCCGGCGCCCTTGATCGTGAACTTTCGATAGTCGCTCTTGCGCGGTCGGCCGGCCTCGAACCAGACCAGCGAGCCGACGGTGTCGCGCCCCTGGTTGGTGGAAATGTCGACGCAGATCATGCTGCGGGGCACGGTGCTCAGTCCGAGGTCGCGTCCCAGCGCGTAGACCGGATCGCCGGAGCGCTCGTCAGTCTCGAACGATTCGATCCGCAGACTCTCCATGAGGTGGCGTGCATTCTGATCGGCAAGGTCGAGCCAGCGCCGGGCGGTGCCGCGCTGCGGGACGTTCCATTCGGTCTCCGGCAGCAGCTCCTGCAGGAGGTCGATGTCGGCCGGAGGAAACGGCAGCACGAGCCGGCGAACCCGACCCTCCAATGGCACATAGGAGCGGACCAGCAGGAAGCTCAGGATCTGCTCATCGGTTTCGTCGCCCAGGTTCTCCAGGAACGCCTGTTCGCGCAACACGACCCTGCCCTCCCGCACCCGCAGGAACACCCCCACGGCATCATCCCCATCCCGCGCGTACCCCACGATGTCGGCATCTCCGGTGCCGAGTGCCTCCACGCCGGAGGGCGACTCGACCTGCTCAAGCCACTTGAGCTGGTCGCGAAACTGGCCGGCACGTTCATAGTCCTGCCGCTGACTGGCGATGAGCATCGCCTCGCGCACCTTGGCGCGGACGTCCACGGTGCGCCCCTCGAGAAAGTCGACGACATCGGCGATCATCGCCCGATAGTCGGCTTCGCTCTGCCATCCGACGCAGGGAGCGAGGCAGCGTCCGATGTGATAGTCCAGGCAGGGCCGCTCGCGTCGTTCGGACGGGAGATCATCGGCGCAGCTCCGCACGGTGTAGAGCCGGCGGACGACCGCCAGTGTCCTCCGCAGCAGCGCCACGTCGGTGTACGGCCCGAAGTAGCGCGCGCCCGCAATGTCGCGCCTCCGGGTCACCAGGACCCGGGGGAAGGGGTCGGCGAGCGTCACCGCGATCGACGGATAGCTCTTGTCATCCTTGAGCCGGACATTGAACTTCGGGAGATATTCCTTGATCAGATTGTTCTCGAGCAGCAGCGACTGCACTTCGTTCGGCACGACGATGGTCTCGACATCGGCGATCTGCCGGATAAGGTAGGCCTGCTTGGGGCTGCTGCCCGCATCGGCCGCGAAATAACTCCGCACCCGGCTGCGCAGCCGCTTTGCCTTCCCGACATACAGCACGTTGCCGTCAGCGTCCTTCCACAGGTAGACGCCGGGCTGATCGGTCAGGGTATCCAGCTTCCGCTGGAGCGACTCAGGCAGGTCCACGGCGACGAAGCAGACGCCCCGTCAGCGCGAGCGCTTCCGGCACGCCGACGAGCGTGGTAACGAGAAGGTAGATCGCCGCGAACGGCAGCAGGGCCACCAGGGCGGCGGCAACCGGCGGGAGCGACGGCCCCAGCCGCGAGGCGCCAAAGCCAGCCACCCCGCCGAGCAGGGCCGCGCCCCAGAGGATGGCGAGGAAACGAAGCGGCAGGCCGGTCTCACCGATGCGACGGCCAAGTCCTCGACGTAGCAGGGCGAACTCGAGCCAGCCAGCGAGACCGGCCGTGGCGGTGAGGCCGGCGGCACCCCATTTCGGGTCGAGGCCCAGCAGTGGCGGAAGGGGCACCGCCGCGAGGTAGCCAAGAACGGTCGTCAGGATCACCCGTATCACCGCGAAGCGGAGCGGTGTGCGGGTGTCGCGCAGCGCATAGAAGCCCGAACTGTAGAGTCGACCCATCGCCGCGGCGAGGAGGCCAAACGCGGAGCCGGCGAGAATCGCCCAGACATAGCGGCTGTCCGCCGCGGTAAAGCGCCCGGTCTGGAACAACGCGGCCGCGATGACGCCGCCAAACCCCAGGAAGGCCACGACCGAGGGCACCACCAGAAAGGCGATGCGCCGAAGCGCCGCGTTGAGCCGGGTTCGCAGCACATCGGCCACCTCGCCTTCTGACCCCGTCGCGCTCGACATCGCGGGCAGCTCGGCCGCCGAGATCGACATTCCGAAGAGGCTCACCGGCAGCGTATACAGCACCTGTGCGTTGGCCAGAGCCGAGACCGCTCCTGTCCCGAGCAGACTCGCGAGGATACTGTCGACGAACGCGCTGATCTGGACGACGCCGCGACCGACGAGCACGGGGCCGAAACTCCGCAGCACGGACCGCACTTGCGCCGAGGCCACGTGCAGTGACGGACGCAGATGGCGCAGCAGCGTCATCACCGTGGGCAGCTGCACCAGGAACTGCAGCGCGCTCCCAATGACGGAACCGAGGGCGGCTGCCTGGGCCAGGCCGTTCTGATCGGTACGATCGGCGCGGAGCAGCACCGTCACGATGATCGCAACATTCCAGATCACCGGAGCGGCATACGACAGCAGGAACCGCCGGTGACTGTTGAGTACGCCCAGGCACCAGGCCGAGAGCACCAGGCAGCCGGCGCCCGGGAAGAGCAGCCGGACCAGCTGTTCGGTGAGTGCGCGCTTGGCAGGCGGGAATCCGGTCGCGATGACATCGGTGAGCGGCCCGGCGAAGAGCATGCCCAGCAGGACGATGAGCGATGTCGCGAGCGCCAGCAATCCGAAGACGGCATTGGCGACATCCTCCGCCTCCGCATCGCGCCCTTCGGCGCGCAGCCGGGTGTACACCGGAATGAAGGAGGCGGAGAGCACTCCTTCGCCCAGCAGATTCTGCAGCAGATTCGGAATCCGGAACGCCGCGTTGAAGGCGTCGTTGGCGTCCGAGAGGCCGAGGAAGTGCGCGAGGACGCGCTGGCGGACGAGCCCGAAGATCCGGCTGAGGAAGATGCCGGCCGCCACCAGTACTGCGTGCCGACTGCTGGAAGGCGCGGCAGGCGTCGGAGGCACCCTATGGCTTGGGCGGCGGGAGTGAGCGTCCCGGGTGCTCCTCGAGCAGGCGCTGGAGGAACTGGTTCTCCTCCTGCAGCAGTTGGACCGAACGCTGCAGGTCCTCGACCTCGCCTTCCAGCGCTTCCATCTTGCGCGCCAGATCGCCCAGACTGGTCGGAGCCTGCTCCGACCCCTCCAGTCGCCGACCGAGCGCCTTTCCGATCGGGGAATCGATGACGATGCCCAGAATCGGGATCATGAGGGCGACAAGGAGAATCAGACCGAGAAATGCCATGGCCGAGTTTACGCCGGACCCGGGGCGGCTTCAAGTGCCGAGCGGTACCAGCCGTCGATGGCGGTCAGCAGCTCGGACAGGAGGGTCGGCCCGTAGCGGGCCAGCACGGGTGCCGCGGTCAGCACTCGTTCCTGTGGCTTGCCCAACGGGAGCAGTGCGTCGCGTGCCCGGGCGATCTGCTGGGTCTCGGTCGTCTGGCGCTTCTTCAGGTGATTTACCAGGCGCTTCTCGGCGTCCTGCGTGCCACTCAGGGCCTGCTGGCCGAGGTTCTGGATCGGCTTCTCGATGGTGGGGTCGATTGTGGCGGCGGCGGCGGCGAGCGCGGCATACTGTTCGGCGAGCACCTGGCGCAGGGCGGCGAGGGCGGCGCCGGCCTCGGGTGGCAGCTGTGACCGGACGACCCTGCCCTCCAGCTGCTGCCCCGGAGCAAGCAGTTCCTCCAGTGTCGCCTTGAACTTCTCCAGTACGCGGTCGACCCGGGTTTCCACCAGCAGTCCGGACCAGCGCGGCACCGGCAATTGCCGGGGAACCTCCAGGACCGGGTACACCGCCTCCGCGAGCGTCAGGTAACGCAGCTCACCCGGACCGGCCACATAGGCGACGGCGGGGAGCAGGGCGCTCTCGACCACCGGCCGTAGCAGCACATTGGCGGAGAGCCGTTCGGGCGTCTCGGTGGCGATGCGCTGCAGCTGCTCGCGGGTACATCGCTCGCCGGAGCGACGAGTCGTGAAGTCCCCGCCGGCCTGCACCAGTCGGTCGCGGCCCGCCTTCCCTTCCAGCATGACCAGCGTCGCGCCGTCCCCGACCGCGATTCCCGCGTCGTGACCGTGGGTCAGCAGCTCGGCATGACGGGCGACGAGCCGCTCCCCGATCCTGCCGGCACCGTCGATCGCCGCGAGAATAGAGGGCATCTGGGCACGTTTGGCGGCAGCATGAGTCGGATCGAACAACACTACGCCGAATGGAGCGAGCCATTCCCCAAGAAGCCCGCTGCAGCTCGCCGCAAGGCTCGCTTGCGGCTGGTAGTGTCGGCCGATCTGGCTGAGGGTCCCTTCGCGAAACTCCGAGGGCGGAAGATCAGCGGCAAGGCGCTCGAGCACCGCTCCGATTTCGGCGCCGAGCAATTCGCGATATAGTGGCGTGAGGGGAGCCTCCGACGCCCGTTCCCTCAGCGTCGTCGTCACCGGCGCGCCATCACCCCCGAGCCAGGTTGCGTGGTTCCCTTCGGCGAAATCGTGGTCGTCACCCGCGGCCCAGAAGACGGGGACGACGGGCCGACGCCACCGTTCCTCCAGCACCCGGGCGAGCGCGACCGCGGACAGCGCCTTGTGGATGGTATACAACGGGCCACCGAGGAGCCCCGGCTGCTGCCCGGTCGTCACCACCAGCACGCGCGGATCCCGCAGCCTGGCGAGCTGATCGGTCTCCGTCGTCAGGAACGCGGGGAGCAGCGCTTCGGGGATGCCGCCGCCCCGCTCGACGGGCCACGACACCCTGGCCGCGAGCGGCGTGGGGACGATTCGGACGCTCATGGCGCGACCTGGGCCAGCAGGATTGCCCGTGGTCCCCCGCCGGCAGGAGCGCCGTCGTAGTCGCCGAATCCGGTGAGGACCCGGGCGCCATGCTGCTCGATCATCGTCTGCAGCTCCCCAAACGAAAAGAGTCTGACCCGTTCCTCGAACTGCCGCCCATCGGGGAGGAGTATCGTTTTGCGCACGACACGGCCGTCGTCGAGGATCTCACGCCGTACTTCCACGCACGCACCGCCAAGCTGCCGCACTTCTCGCGGCACCAGCCCGGCACGTACGACCGCGGCATCAAGGAAGTCCAGCACAAGCCACCCGCCATTGCGCACCGTCCCGAGCATCTCGCCCATCGCTGCGTCGTGCTCGACATCGGTCGCGAAGTACCCGAAGCTGGTGAAGAGATTGACGGTGAGGTCCATCGAGCCGGCGCGGAACGGCAGGTGCCTCATGTCGGCCCGGACGAGTGGACGCGAGGTCACCGTCCGGGCCCGGTTCAACAACACGTGCGAGAGGTCGAAACCGAACACCCGCGCCCCGGCCGCCTCCAGCGCGCCCATGTGACGACCGGGCCCACAGGCCACATCCAGCACGCGCCACCCGTCCCGCCAGGGAAGTGTGCGACGCACCAGGCCGATCAGCCGTTCGGCGTCACGCTCATCCCGGTGCGGATAGAGATCGAGGTACTCTTCGCCGAACCAGTCCGTGAACCACTCAGCCATTTATCGCGGACCGCGGGCCGTTGGCCCCCAGCTCACCGCGCAGCACGGCAGGTCAGATTGCAGGGCTGTACCTTCCCGCGCCCATGGCAAACGGCTAACGGCTAACAGCCGGTTATTTGTGATACGGTTCTCCCCGGAGAATCGTGCACCCACGATAGAGCTGCTCCAGCACCACCACGCGCGCCAGCTCATGGGGGAGCGTCATCGGGCCAAGCCCCCAGCGTTCGGCGGCGTCGGCCAGGAGCGTCGATGCCAGGCCATGAGACCCCCCAAGGACCACCACCACCGGCCGGGCACCGAGCTGCCACTGCTCGATGCGCCGGGCCACCTGTTCGCTGGACCAGGCCGGCGCGCTCCGGTCCAGCGCCACGACCCGCATTCCATGAGCGATTCTGTCGCCCAACCGTTCACCTTCCAGCTTGAGGGCCACGGCGGCGCTGGTGGCATTACCGGCCTCCCGAACCTCGACTTCAGCGGTGCTGTGATAGCGCCCCAGACGCCGGAGATACTCATCCGCCGCGGCACGGAAGATCGGTCGCAGCCGCCCAACCGCCAGCACCGTCAGCTGTTCCGTGCTAGGCGTACATCCCTCGCAGCCGATGCACCGCCGCCACCCGCTCGATGGCCAGCATGTATGCCCCGATGCGATTGGACACCTTGTGCTTCTCGGCCATGGTGGTCACCTCGTCAAAGGAGTGCACCATGATCTTCTCGAGCCGGCTGATCACCGTCTCTTCATCCCAGAAGTAGCCGCCGCGATCCTGCACCCACTCGAAATAGCTGACCGTCACGCCACCGGCATTCGCGAGAATGTCCGGGATAACGAAGATGCCCTTGGCATTGAGAATCTCGTCCGCGGCGGCGGTGGTGGGCCCGTTCGCGCCTTCGCAGATGATGCGGGCCGTGATCGCGGCGGCGTTGTCGTGGGTGATGACGTTTTCCAGCGCGGCGGGCACCAGCACTTCGCAGTCGAGGTGCAGGATCTCCTGGTTGCTGATGTGCTTGGCCCTGGTGTAGGTGTTGAGGAGATGCTTGCCCTGCACATGCTTGAAAACGTCGAGAAGGTCGAGGCCCTTGGGATCGTAGATGCCGCCTGACTTGTCGCTGACGGCCACAATCGTCATCCCCGCCTTGGCCATGAGATCGGCGGTCACCGAGCCTACGTTGCCGAACCCCTGCACCGCCACCCGGGCGCCCTTGAGCGGGATGTTCAGCTTCTTCAGCGCTTCACGCGTCACCAGCATGCAGCCGCGGCCGGTCGCCTCCCGCCGGCCGAGCGAGCCACCCATCTCGATCGGCTTGCCGGTCACGACCGCGGTCACCGTGTGCCGCTTGTGCATGGAGTAGGTATCCATCACCCACGCCATGACCCGTTCATTGGTGTTCACATCCGGCGCGGGGATGTCGGAATCGGGACCCAGCGTCTCGATGATGCCGGTAGTGTACCGGCGGGTGAGCCGCTCGATCTCGCTGTTGGACATCGTGGTCGGGTCGCAGATCACCCCACCTTTGGCCCCGCCGAACGGCAGGTTCACGACGGCGCACTTCCACGTCATCCACGCGGCGAGCGCGGTGACCTCGTCCAGCGAGACCTGCAGGTCGAATCGGATGCCGCCCTTGGCCGGACCGCGCGACGTGTTGTAGATGACCCGATAGCCGGTGTAGACCTCGACATCGCCGTTGTCCAGCCGGACCGGCACCGCCACGGTGATCTGCTTCTCCGGCATCCGCAGGATCTTGTAGAGCCCAGGCTCGAGTCCGAGCCGCTTGGCGGCGTCGTCGAACCGCGACATCATCTCCTCGAACGGATTCTCGGCCGCGAGAAAACGATCCTTCTCGGGTTTCATGACGGTCTGGGACGGGCGCGGATTGATCGCGGTCATAGCATCTCCAATGAGTTTACAGCCGCTCGGGCGGTGTGACGACCGTATCGAGGGCCAGGGCGACGGCGTCGCCAGCTGCTTCCCAGGTCAGATCCAGCACGGCCACCAGCGGTTCCGGTGCATCGGCCGGCCAGCGGTCCCGGAGCTTCACTGCATCCTTCTCCGTAATGACCAGATGGTCGGCCCGCCGGGCCGCGTGGGCCAGCCAGGCGATATCCTCCTGGCGGTACTCGTGATGATTCTTCCAGGTGGCGACCTGCACGGCAGCGCCAGTGGCCTTCATCTGGGTCACGAAGGCTTCCGGATCTCCGATCGCCGCGGCAGCCACCACCCGCCGTCCTGCCAGCGATGCGGGGAGAACCGGCTGTGCGCTCAGCAGGCCCTCCAGCCGAACCAACCCCAGGTGCACGATCGCGACCGGCACCGCGACCCGGGAACGAACTTCCTCCAGCAACGTCTCGGCGATGTCGTGGCTGGCCCGCTTGCGGGTGATGATCACGAGATCAGCCCGCCCGAGGGCCTCCAGCCCTTCGCGCCAGGGACCTGCCGGCAAGGACCAGTGGACCGCCTGCGTCGTCTCGGCACTTATCACCAGCAGGTTCAGATCCCGGCGGACATCCAGCCGCTGAAAGGCGTCGTCCAGCACCAGCACCTGCGCCCCCCGTGCCAGCGCCCGTTCGGCACCGGCGACCCGATCGGCGTCGGCGATGACGTGGGCACCGGGGACCGCATGCGCGTGCACCGCTGCTTCATCGCCCCCACCATACGGCCGAAGCAGGATCCCGGGCACGATGCCCTGCGCCGCGTACCGCCGCGCGATCCAGATGGCCAGGGGAGTCTTGCCCGATCCCCCGACGGTGAGGTTGCCGACCGCGACCGCCGGCAGCGGGAGATCGTGCACCGGGAGCCAGCCGCGTGCATACGCCGTCGCGCGCGTCCGCATCCAGCTGCGCCAGAGCAGGGACACGGGCAGCAACGCGGTGCGAGCCACGCGGGCGTCGATGCGCCGGCTGGTCCACAGCCAGCGAATCAGACGGTGAGTGTCGCCGCGGCGTCCGGCCATGCTGCCAGTCTGATAGCGTCCTCGAGCGAGGCGAGTACCCCGTCCTCCGCGGCCTGCGGTGACAATCCCTGCACCATGACCGGCTCCCCATAGGCGATGCGAACCATGGTGAACGGCGCGGGGACGAGGAACCGGTCCCAGGAACGCGCCCGCCACCCCCGCCGAGCACCAGCGAAAACCGGCAGCACACTCACCCCGGCGCGCGCGGCGGCGTGCAGCAGCGCCGGTTTGAACACCCGCCGCGGACCGCGCGGCCCGTCCGGTGTCACGCCGACTGGCACCCCCTCCCGCAGGGCGCGGAACGCCTGCCGCAGGGCGCGACTGCCACCCCGGCTGCTCGAGCCGCGAATGAGGCGGTAATCCAGCGGAGCGGCAAGGGCGGCGAGATACTCGCCATCATGGGCCTCGCTCACCAGTGCGGCGATGCCCCGATGTCGATGGTGCCAGAGGACCGGCAGCAGGGCCTCGTGCCAGGTCAGCAGGAGGTACGCGCGCCCAGATGCGAAGACCGCCGCAACCCTGTCCGGTCGAACCACCTCGATCCGCCACGTCCGGGCCAGCGACCGCGCCACCGGTGGCCCAGCCCAACGCAGGAACGCACGACCCGGTTCCTTCACAGCCCGGCAAGGTCGAGAGCCAGCTCCGCGACCCGCGCGCTTGCTCCCGGCGCGCCGAGCCGGGGCACGATCGCCGCCAGCGCCTCCACCTGCGCCCGATGTGCGCTACTGGTCTCATCCAGCAGGGGCCGGAGCGCTGCGGCCACCGACTCGGCCGGTACAGGCCAGTGCCAGAACTCCGGCACCACCGACTGTTCCGCGACCAGATTCGCCAGCCCGATATGTTCGACCGTCAGCACCCGCTCCGCGATCTGATGCGTGAGCCACGAGGTCCGGTAGGCCACCACCATCGGACGACCGGCGCAAGCAGCCTCGAGCGTAGTGGTTCCCGACTTGACCAGGACGGCTGTTGCGGCGGCCAGCACCCGGTCGGCGACATCACGGAACAGGAGAATCGGACCGGCATCCGGATAGTAACCGCTGGCGGTCGCCGCGGTCACGACATGGGAGCAGGCACCCACCGCCAGCATCTGTTTCGCCACGTCCCGGAACAACGGCCAGTTCCGTTCGATCTCCCCTTCACGGCTGCCGGGAAAGATACCAAGGACCGGACCTGTTGACGGCAACTGCAGCGCCAGCCGTGCGGCGGGCCCGCTCGGCCACACCCGGTCCGCCAACGGGTGACCGACAAAGGTGGTCGCGACCCCCCGGCTCGCAAACCAGGCCACCTCGAACGGGAGCACGGCGGCGATCCGATCCGCCGCAGCACGCAAGCGGGCAATTCGTCCCGGGGCCCAGGCCCACACTTGCGGAGCGACGTACCAGAGTACCGGCACTCCCGCCCGCCGGAGCCGGGCCCCGAGGCGCAGGTGGAATTCGGGATAGTCGATCAGGATCGCCAGCGCGAATCGTCCGGCCACGGCATCCCGTGCCAATCCATGCATCAGACGCAGGTGACGGGGGATGGCTCCGGCCACTTCGAGGAACCCGAGAGCGCTCAGCTGGTCAACGGTGGAGCGCAGAGCGACGCCGGCGTCGGCCATCGCGGGCCCGCCGGGCCCTTCGAACAGCAATCCCTCTCTCCGACTCTGGAGTTCCTGCACCAGCGCCCCGCCGAGCTGATCGCCCGACGGCTCGCCGGCGGAGATCAAGATGCGCCGCCCTGCTGTCCTCACGGCTCCAGGTGCGGTGCTGGCGTGGCGAGGTGCACCGCCTCGGTGACTCGAAGTGCGAGGGCCAGGGCCGCACGACCCTCCGCCCCGGACACGAAGGCCTCCCCATCGCCCCCCCGCACCGCCTCGACAAAGCCCTCCAGCTCGAGGCGCAGCGCATCGGCCAGTGGAGCCTGGAGCGGAATCCGCTCGCTCACCTCTTCCAGCCGCGCGTCGTCACCGCGGGTCCAGCGGTTGCGCAATCGGAGAAATTCACCCCGACCCTGCGCCAGATCCAGGGAGAGATACCCCTCCTCCTGGTAGATGCGGAGTCGCCGGACCTGCGCCTCCGCGATGCGCGAGGCCGTCACACTCGCGACGAGTCCGGTGTTGAATTCGACATGCGCATGCGCCACGTCGAGGTGCGCCGAGAGGACGGCGGCCCCATTGGCGCGCACATCGACAGCTTCCAGCAGCGCTCCGCCGGCCAAGAGGAGAATGAGGTCAAGATCATGGATCATCAGATCGAGCACGACCGGGACATCGGTGCCGCGCGGCTGGAACGGTGCCAGTCGCTCGCCTTCGATGAACAGCGGCCGGTCGAGAAACGGCTGGGCACCGCGCAGCGCTCGATTGAACCGCTCGATGTGGCCTACATGCAGGATGACCCCTTCCCGCCCGGCCGCCATGATCAGCGCGTCGGCCTCGGCCAGTGTGGCCGCCAGCGGCTTCTCCATGAGGAGAGGGAGACCCGCCTGGAGTACCGCCAGCCCCACTTCGCCATGGTTCGCGGTGGGTACCGCGACGGTGACCGCCCGGGCCAGGGTCAGCAATTCCTCCCGCGACTGGCAGGCGCGGGTCCCAAGCATCGCGGCGACATGCCGGGTCCGCTCCGGGCGGATATCGTAGACTCCGACGAGTTCGACATTCGGCATGGCGGCGAGGTGGCGCGCGTGATGCCAGCCGAGCACCCCGACGCCAATCACGCCGACCGGAAGACGACCGTTCATACGGGGACGCCGCGCCGCGCAGCGGTAACAAAGGCGACCAGCCGCGCCACCTCCGGCGTGCGGGCGGCGGCGTCCTGCAGTTGCGCCACCGCCTCCGCCCGCGGCAGGGTGGCGTTGAACAGGAGCCGGTAGGCGTGTTTGAGATCCGCCAGCGTTTCGCTGCTGATGCCGGCGCGGGAAAGTCCGACCGTGTTCAGGCCGAACAGCCTGACCGGATTGCCGACGGCCTTCACGTAGGGGGGAATGTCCTGCGGAATACGCGAGGCCCCCCCGACAAACGCCGCGGTACCGATGGTGACAAACTGGTGGACGGCGATCAGCCCGCTGAGGGTGACCCGGTCCTCGACGGTCACATGCCCCGACAGCTGTGTGGCGTTCGCGATCGTAACACCATCACCCACGCAGCAATCGTGGGCCACATGGACATAGGTCATCAGAAAACAATCAGCCCCAATCGCCGTGAGGCCGGTCGCGCTGGTGCCGCGATTGACCGTGCTGTGCTCCCGGATCACCGTTCGCGGGCCCACCGTCACGCGAGTTGGTTCCCCTCGGTACTTCACGTCCTGCGGGTCCGACCCGAGCACCGCTCCGGCGCCGATGACGACGCCGGCCGCCAGCTCCACGTTGCGCTCGAGCACGACATGCGCGCCGAGACGGACCCCGTCGCCGACCACGACACCCGGCCCGACCACGGCATACGGTCCCACCTCGACGCACTCGCCCAGCTCGGCGTCGGCATCGATGACGGCGGTCGGGTGGATCGCCAGCGTCACCGATCCACCACGCATGCCATCATTTCAGCCTCGGTGGCCACCTGGCCATCCACCAGCGCCACACCTTTCATCTTGGCGATCTTGCCGCGGAACTGGAGCATCTCGATCTCCATCCGCAACTGGTCACCGGGGACCACCGGGCGGCGGAACTTCACGTTGTCGAGCGACATGAAGTAGACCACCTTCTTTTCCCGGTCGGGGACCTGGCCCATCAGCAACAGCCCGCCGGTCTGGGCCATGGCCTCGACAATCAGCACTCCCGGCATGATCGGGTGCCCGGGGAAATGTCCCTGAAAGAACGGCTCGTTGATCGTGACATTCTTCAGGCCCACGATCCGTGTCGTGCCCTCGACCTCCAGTATCCGGTCCACCAGGAGGAACGGATACCGGTGCGGCAGCGATTCCATGATCTTCACGACGTCAATCATCCGTCCTCCTCGATACGGCCCGCGCGAGCCAGCGAACGCATGCAGGTCAGGTTGCCTCGGTGACTGGGCCGCTCGGCCGTGATCCGCACCCGCGGCCGGACACCAAGGAGCGCCAGATCGCCGAGCAGATCTCCCAGTTTGTGCCGGGCGAATTCGTTCGGCCAGCGAAGCGTCGTGTTCACTACCGCCGTTGCGGAGCAGAGAATCGCGCTGTCGAGCGTGGCTCCGGCGAGCAGGCCACGGGCCCGAAGCGGTGCCACCTCCGCCTCGAATCCGTAGGTCCGCGCCCCCGCACAATACAGCGCGAACGCCGCGGCGGTGACCGTCAATTCGGCACTCTGTCGGCCAATCACCGGCTCGCTATGCTCGAGTGTGACCTTGAGCCGGAGCCTCGCCGCTGGCTCCACCCGGTACCGCGACTCGCCGTCACTCACCTCGAACGCGCGATCCAGCAGCAGCGATCGGCGGCTCCGGTGATGCGCTGCGCGACCCGCCTCCTGCAGCAGCGCGACGAACGGCGCAAAGGAGCCATCGCAAATCGGGAGTTCGGGCCCATCAACTTCGACCGTCAGGTCATCGATCTCGGCGGCGACGACGGCCGCGAGGAGGTGTTCGACAGTCGCGACACCGGCGGGCCCGCTCCCCAGGACCGTGCGCCGTTCGGACCCGGTCACCTGGTCGAGGGTCGCCGGCATGGTCTCGACTACCGGCCGATCCGTCCGCCGGAACACGATGCCCTGCCCCGCTGCGGCGGGCACGAGGCGCAGCTGCACCGCGCAGCCAGTGTGAAGGCCGACTCCTCCGAGTTCAGCGGTGCGCGCGATCGTCTGCCGCACGCGCTGCCAGCCGATAGAGAGTCGCCTGGGCCCGCAGGAACAGCCGATGCGGGCGTGCGGGATACCCGCTCACCACCGCCCCGGCCGGCACGATCCCCGGACCAAAGACCACACTCTTTGCCCCGATGGTCGCCCCATCACCGATCGTGACATGATCGGCGATTCCCACCCCTCCCGCGATGATCACATCATCGCCGATGCGGCAACTGCCGGCGATGCCGGTCATCGCCATGACCAGGCAGTCCGCCCCCAGACGCACGTTGTGGCCGATCTGCACCAGATTATCGATCTTTGTCCCGCGCCCGATCACGGTGTCCTCGAAGCCCCCGCGATCGATGCAGCTCCCCGACCCCACCTCCACATCATCCTCCAGCACGCACCCGCCGAGATGCGGCAGGCGGCCGTGCCCGGCCACGCCACGCAGGAAGCGAAACCCCGGACCGCCAATCACCGCTCCCGCCTTGAGGATGACGCGCGAGCCCAGCGTCGTACCAGGGTAGCATGCGACGCGCGGACCGATCAGGCAATCCTCGCCGCAGCAGAACCCGGCCCCGAGCCACGCGCCAGCTCCCACCTGGGTGCGCGCGCCGAGCCGTACACCCGCCTCCACCACGGCAAAGGGCCCGACATGAGTGCCGGGCCCGGACACGACATCCGCTGCGATGCGCGCATCCGGATCCACACCTTCCGGCGTCATCGGCGGCGGCCGGAACACCTCCGCCGCGGCCGCGAGTGCCCGCACGACATCGAGCACCACAATCCGGGTAGCCGGGCCCTCACTCGTTACCGGCACCGATTCCGAGACGATAACCGCCCCCGCCAGACTCTGGCGGAAGGCGGTCAGGTACCGGGCCGAGATGAGGAAGCTGAGGTCCGCCGGCCCCGCCCGATCGAGCGGGACCATCTGCGATACCGCGACGGTGCCATCACCTTCGAGCCGGCCACCCAGTCGTTCCGCGAGCGCCGCGGCGTTCAGGAGGGGGCGGGGCACTCGGGGCTCAGGGCCGGGCCTTCATCTTGTCGAGAACCTTTTCGGTCAGGTCGAGCGACTTGTCGGCCGCGACGATCAGTCCGTCGTTGGCACTGACATCGAAGATGATGGCGAAGCCGCCGTCAGCCCGGACCGCCTCGATCGCCTCGTTGACCCGGCTGTGGATCGGGGAGAGGAGATCCTGCTCTCGCTGGCCCGCCTTATCCTGCAGTTCCTTCGCCCGGGCCTCCAGCTTGCTCCGCTGCTCCTCGAGGTCCCGCCGGCGCGCGGTCTTGGCCGTCGCGGAAAGCATCACCGACTTCTGTTCGAAATCCGCCGCCGCCGAGTCCAGCGAGGACTGGAGCTTTTCCACCTCGGTTCGGAACCCGACCAGCTCACGGTTGTAGGTGGATTCCGCCTGGGCGAATCCGGGCGTGGCAAGCAGCACCGCGCGCGCGTTGATGTACCCGATCTTGACGCCGGCCTGCTGGGCTGAGAGCAAGGCCGGAGCGGCGGCCAGCGCGAGCACGAGCACGAGCATCAGACACCGACCGAACAAACGACGGACCATCGCGAACTCCCTGCAGGAGGGTGATGCCCGACCTAGAAGAACTGGCCGAGCTTGAAGTGAAGCTTCCAGCCTGGGTTTGGGCTGCCATCCCGCTTCACCCGGTCGAATCCGTAACCGAGATCGATGCCGATTGGCCCGAGCGGAGAGACGACGGCGACGCCGAAACCCGCACCACGGTAGAGCCGGCTGGGGTCGTACTGCCGGGTCGTGCGATAGACATTACCGGCGTCGAGGAAGGCGCTGGCATACAGCGACTGGCTCAACCGGGCACCGGCTTCGAGCGTGAACGCCGCGTAGGATTTGCCGAAGGCATCGACCCCTGCCGCTGCACTCCCGCCGGCGGAGGGGTCGAACCCGTTCGGCGTGATGGAAAACTCGTCGTACCCGCGGAGTGGGATGCCGAACTGCGTGCCACCCAGCGAGTACAATTCAGTGAAGAACGGACCGGCGTCGCCGAAGATGAACCCGCTCTTGGCCGTCAGACCGAGCACGAACTGGATTCCGCTGCCCAGCTGTTCGTTCCCGCCAAGCGTGCCGAGGGGCGCATAGTATCGGCCCTCGAAATCAACCTTCCGGTAGTTGCCCGTCCCGCCCAGCGGCCCGCCGTTAAATTCCAGCGAGACGTTGGTCAGCGCCCCTCCGGTCGCGAACGGGAGGCCGAATCGGGTATCCCGCACCAGGCTGGCGCCCACAGTGGAGCGGGTGCAATTGGAGCAGCGATAGCGAGCGCGCAGGTCGACCGAGCCGCCGGTGAATTTGATCTGCTGCAGGCCGTAGGACGCGAAAACCCGGGTCAGCCGGGAGCCGAACAGCGGAAAGCCGAGCTGGAGATTGCCACCGACCTGGCGTCGCCGGCCCAGGTCGCCCACTGTGAACCGCTGACGCGAGTTGAACAGCGAGATGGTCCCGGAGGTCCGGCTCTCGCGGATGGCCGGGTCGGTGTAGCTCAGGGTGAAGTCATTGATGTTCTGCCCGAACTGCCACTGCAGCTTGCCGCGCTTGCCCCGGCCGAAGAGGTTCGGCTCCTCCAGTCCGAGGAAGCCACCGAGACCGGTTCCCTGCCCCAGCGAGGCGCCGAAATTGATGTTTCCGGTGCGCCGCTCCTCGACCCGGAAGGTGATATCGACATCCACCCCGTTGTCGGTCGGCTTGATGTCCGGGAACGGCATCGCCTGCTGGAAGAAGCCGAGGTTGGCGATGTTGCGATAGCTCTGGATCAGCCGGTCGCGGTTGAACAGCTCTCCCGGAATGAGCACGATCGCTTCGCGGATCACCCGTTCGTGGGTGACGTCATTGCCGACGATGTTGATCTTGTTGATCGTGGCGGGCGCGCCCTCCCGGATACTCCAGTGCAGGTCGATCAGCGGGCCGCCCTCAGGACCGGTGCGACGGGTTTCCTCGGGCACTACCTGGGCGTAGATGTAGCCGTTGTTGCTGTAGAGCGTCTGGACGTTCTCGGTGGCCTTCTCCCACTCACCGCTGTTGAACGGCTGGCCGGCTCCTCCGTCCGACCCGAACGGATAGAGCGCGGTGAGGTCTTCCGAGCTGAAGCGGCGGTTCCCGCTGATCTGGAACGTGCCGACCTTGTAGCTCTGGCCCTCCTCGACCCCGAGATGCAGGGTGGCCTTGCCGGTCGCCGAATCGACCGAGATGGAATCGTGCCGGACCTGGAAGTCGATGTACCCGTTGGTGCCGTACCAGGCGGGCAGTCGCTCCCGGATGTCCTGCTGCAGCACATCATCGTCCAGCCGGCCGCGCTGCCACCAGAAGAAACCCTCGGGGCGGGTGGCCATATGCTTCACGATCGCCTTGTCCCGATATCTCTCGTTGCCGTCGACCCGGACCTGGCTGATCGCGACCCGACTGCCTTCCTCCACGGCGAAAACAATCCCACTCTGCCCCGGTCCGGGGGTCGTCTCGATCACCTTGACCGATGCGGCGTAATAGCCCTGCGCCCGGTACAGCGAATCGATCGCACCACGCCCCCGCTCCACTGCGGCCCGGTCAATCGGCCGCCCCTCGGACAGCTTCACTCGCTCCTTGACCTTGCGTTCCGCCAGCTGCTCGACCCCCTTCACCGCCCACCGGATCAGCATCGGTCGCTCGGTGACCTGGATGATGAGGATCACCCGCCCCGTCGTGTCGTCGGCCTGACGAATGCTGACGGCATCGAACTGGCCGGTCTTGAACAAGGCGATGAGACCACGCTGCAGATCCCGGTAGTTGGTGGGCTGCCCGAGCGGCACACCTGCCGTCCCCAGGATCTGTGCGACGGTCAGCCGGGTGTTGCCCTCGACCGCCACGCTGTCCACGACGGGGGAGGGAGGCGCGGCCGGAGCGCCCTGCTGGGCCCGCAGGGGCTGGATCGCGAACGACCCGAAGATCAGGGCAACAGTAGAGGCGTGCCAGAGTCGCATTAGGCGGGGATCCCGCGGCGCCTCGGAGGAGGCAGCCGCAGGCAGGAGGGTCAGGACTTGGTGGATCCGGTCAGGGCGCGGAAGGCGAGGCGGTCCCCCTCAGGGGCCACATCCACCTCGATCTCCTCAGTCCGGGTGAACTCCCCGAGGAGGATCTTTTCGCTCAGCGGATCTTCGATGTACTTCTGGATGGCCCGCTTGAGCGGCCGGGCCCCGTAGTTCTGGTCGTAGCCATGCTCCACCAGGAAATCGGTGGCCGCCGGTGTGAGGCGCAGTGCTTCGTCGCCCACCCGCTTCTGCACTTCCTTGAGCAGGATGCCCACGATCTGGGAAATATGCTCCTTGTTCAGCGGGTGGAAGACGATCACGTCGTCGATCCGGTTCAGGAACTCCGGATTGAACACCTTCTGGATCTCGTCCTTGATTTTTTCCTGCAGCTTGTCAAACGAGGTCTTGAGATCCTGACCATGGAAGCCCAGCGTCTTGCCCTGCATGATATCACGGGCCCCGACGTTGGACGTCATGATCACGACGGTATTCTTGAAATCGATCACCCGGCCGTAGTTGTCGGTCAGGTGCCCCTCATCCAGCACCTGCAGCAGGATGTTGAACACATCCGGATGCGCCTTCTCGATCTCGTCCAGCAGGACGACCGAGTAGGGCTTCCGGCGGATGGCCTTGGTGAGCGTGCCGCTGTCCTCGTAGCCCACATAGCCGGGCGGCGCCCCGATCAGGCGGCTCACCGAGAACTTTTCCATGTATTCCGACATGTCCACCCGGATGAGGGCGGAGGCGTCAGCGAACAGGAACTTGGCCAGGGAGCGCGCCAGCTCCGTCTTGCCCACCCCGGTCGGACCGCAGAAGATGAACGAACCGATGGGATGATTCGGGTCCTTGAGCCCGGCCCGCGAACGACGGATCGCGCGCGAGATCGCCTTGATGGCCTCATCCTGACCGACCACGCTCAGATGCAGCTCATCCTCCATCCGGAGCAGGCGAGACGCCTCGTGCTCCTGCAGCCGGGTGACGGGGATGCCGGTCCACCGGGAGACGATGAAGGAGATCTCCTCCTCGCCAATGACGGGGCGCCGGGTCTGCCGCTCCTTCTCCCACTCCTCCTGCTTGAGCCGGATCTGGGTCTGGAGATCGCGCTCCTTGTCGCGCAGCGCCGCGGCCCGCTCGAAGTTCTGGTCCCGGACCGCATCCTCCTTGTCCAGGTTGACCTTCTCGAGATCTGCCTTCAGCGCCGCAACCTCCGCGGGAGGCACCTGCGAGGCCAGCCGCGCACGCGCGCCCGCCTCATCGATGACGTCGATGGCCTTGTCCGGCAGGAACCGGTCGGTGATGTAGCGCTCGGAGAGCTTCGCGGCCGCCTCGAGGGTCTCGTCCGGGATGATGATCCGGTGATGGTCCTCGTACTTCTTGCGCAGCCCCTTGAGGATTTCAATCGTCTCCGGGATGGACGGCGGATCGACGAGCACGGTCTGGAACCGCCGCTCGAGTGCACCGTCCTTCTCGATGTACTTGCGGTATTCGTTGAGCGTCGAGGCACCTACGCATTGCAGCTCGCCCCGCGCGAGCGCCGGCTTGAGCATGTTCGAGGCGTCGATGGCCCCTTCCGCGGCGCCGGCACCGACGAGCGTGTGCAACTCGTCGATGAACAGGATGATCTGCTTGTTCTGGGCGATCTCGTTCATCACCGCCTTGAGACGCTCCTCGAACTGGCCGCGATATTTCGTCCCTGCGATCACCGCCGCCATGTCCAGCGAGAGCACCCGGTGGTCCTTGAGCACGTCGGGGCAGAGACTGTTGGCGATCATCAGGGCAAGGCCTTCGACAATCGCTGTCTTGCCTACACCCGGCTCACCGATGAGCACCGGATTGTTCTTCTTTCGGCGGGCCAGAATCTCCATCACCCGCTCGATCTCCTTGGCCCGGCCGATGGTCGGGTCGAGCTGGCCCTCCGCGGCGAGCTGGGTGAGGTCGCGGCAGAAGTGATCGAGCGCGGGAGTCTTGGACTTCTTTTCGGACTTGGGCGCCGCGACCGGGGTGGGTGAGCTGGTGGGCGCCTGGGCCTGCGGCATATCGCTGCCGAGCAGCCGCAGCGTCTCGGTCCGGCTCTGCTCGAGGTTGACGCCGGCGTCGGTCAGGACCTGCGCGGCAATGCCCTTCTCCTCGCGCAGCAGGCCGAGCAGGAGGTGCTCGGTACCCACATAGCTGTGGTTGAGCTCCCGCGCCTCGGTCATGGCAAGCTCGAGGACCTTTTTGGCGCGCGAGGTATACGGCAGGTCAGGGCCGGTCGCCGCAGCGGCCTTCCCCTTCTTGACGGTTTCCTCGATCTTCTGCTGAATCTCCTCGAGGTCGACGTTGAGATTCTGCAGCACCGCCGCAGCCACGCCCTCGCCCTCGCGAATGAGTCCCAGGAGGATATGCTCGGTTCCCACGTATTCGTGGTGCAGCCGGGCCGCTTCCTCGCGAGCCATCTGCAGAACCTTCCGCACACGGTCGGTGAAGTTGTACCCGTTCATGGTGCCTAGCCTCGGCGTCCAGTTTCGTCAGCCAGCAGGCCGCGCACGTACTCCGCGCGGCGGACATTCAGTTCCGGATCGTCGGGCCGGATTCCCGCCAGCACGGCGAGGTGGGCCGGCTGTGTGTGGACCAGCAGCTTGTTGAGCGTATACAGTCCAACCTGCTCGATCAGTCCCAGACCGACTCCGAGACGCACCCCCGACAGCAAGTTCATCGTCTCGTCGAACGACAGCGTGCGGGCGTAGCGCAGCAGACCATAGGCCCGCCAGACCTTGTCCTCGATGATCGTCGGCACGTCCCGCAGCAGCACCTGCCGGGCCTGCTCCTCATACGCGATCACCTGGCGGACCATCTTGCCAAGGTGGTCGAGCAGCTCCTGTTCCGATTTTCCCAGTGTCGTCTGGTTGGACAACTGGAAGAAATTTCCTACCACTTCGCTGCCCTCACCATACAGGCCGCGAAACGTCAGCCCCACCTGCGCCAGACCCTGCAGAACTTTCGAGATTTCCTTGGTCAACACCAAGCCCGGCAAGTGGATAAGTACCGAAGCCCGGAGCCCGGTTCCGACATTGGTCGGACACGAGGTAAGGTAACCGAACTCCGGATGAAAAGCGAAGGGAAGTCGTTGTCCCAATTCAGTGTCCACCCGGTCGATATCGGCATACGCCGCCTCCAGCGCGAAGCCCGAACGGAGACCCTGAATCCGAAGGTGATCCTCCTCGTTTAGCATCACCCCGGACCGGTCCTGCACCAGCAGCGCGGCACCGGCACGGACCGTTCCCGGCTCCCCCAGCGCCGCCAGTTCCTTGCTCACCAGGTGCCGCTCATGAAGCAGCTGGCGGTCGGTCCGTTCCAGCGCATCCAGCCGGAAGGTGATCGCATTCCGCAGGGAGACGGTTTCCCGGGCGACCACAACCACGTCGGCCAGCACCCCCTCCCGGTCCGCGGCCGTCGATCGGGGGGTGAAGGGGTGGCTGGAGAGGTTCCGCGCCAGCCGGATCCGGGTCGACAGCACCAGGTGGCTTTCCGGCCCGCTACCATCCAGCCAGGCCATGCCTCCATCGGGGAGCAGGCTCAAATCGATCATACCTCCCCTTCCACCGCCCGCAGGCGGTCACGCAGCTCGGCCGCCAGCTCGAAGTCTTCAGTATCGACCGCCAGCCGCAGTTGTTGACGAAGCTGGACGGCCGAGTCAGCCGGTGGGAGCGGACTATCGCCCGGCGGGACGTAGCGCTCGCCGATATGACGACTGGACCCGTGCAGCCGGCGCAGCAGATCGCGCAGCGATGACTCGAAGGTGCGGTAACAGGTGGCGCATCCAAGTCGACCTGATTCCCGGAAATCGCTCAGGGTCGCGCCGCAGCCAGGGCAGCGGTCGCCGGACGTCGGCCCCGGCATCACGCCACCGGCCTCCATCCCTTTCCCCATCGTGGCCAGGAATTGTCCGACCGGGGACTTCCCGACCGCCGCGCCGCTCTCGACGCCCTTCTCCGCGGCGCACTTCTCGCAGAGATGCAGAGTCACGACCTGATCCTGCGCGATCTGGGTCAGGTGCACCACCGCGTCCCGTTCATGACACTGGTCGCACCGCATCAGCCCGTGACCTCCACCCGGTCGACCGGAACCAGCCGCCCACCTTCGACCGCGAGAACCCGGTCCGCTCGTGCGGCCAGGGCCCGGTTGTGGGTCACCACGACGAGCGCCGTCTCGAAGTCCCGGGTCAGTCCGCCGAGCAGGTCGTGCAACCGGTCACTCTGCAGATGGTCCAGGTTGCCGGAGGGCTCATCGGCCAGCACCACCCGTGGCTTGTTGGCGAGCGCCCGCGCCACCGCGACCCGCTGCTGTTCACCACCGGAAAGCTGCTGCGGCCGGTGCTGTACCCGATCCGCCAGCCCGACCTGCGTGAGCAACTCGCGGGCGCGGGCTTCGGCCGCGGCAGTGCTCGCCCCCCCGATCCGGGTCGGCAGCATGACGTTTTCCAGCGCAGTGAAGTCGCGCAACAGGTGATGAAACTGGAAGACAAAGCCGAGGTGCCGGTTGCGGATCTGCTCGAGGGCGGTGGTGTCGCAACTGGCGTAGTCAACTCCATCGAGCGCAATCCGGCCAGTCGTTGGGCGGTCGAGCGCTCCCAGCAGGTGCAACAGCGTGCTCTTCCCCGCCCCGCTCGCCCCCACGATGGCGACAAACTCGCCCGCCGCCACCTCGAAATTCACATCGGCGAGAATCTGGAGCGTGCTGCCATCGCCCCCGACGTAGGTCTTGCCGAGCGCCTCGGCCCGCAGCACGGCACTCATTCGTGCCGGATCGCGTCCACCGGCTCAAACCGGGATGCCGCACGCGAGGGATGAATGGTCGCGGCCACGGTCAGCAGCAGGCTCACCAGCACGACGATCATGACGTCCAGCGCTTCCACGCGCAGGGGCAGGTGATCAATGAAATACACGCTGGGATTGATTCGGATCCATTGCCCCCGGTCCACGCTGATGGCGATGGCGAGGCCGACCACGAGCCCGATCCCCACGCCGACCGAGCCGATGACCGCCCCCTGCACCAGGAAGATCCGTGCGATCGCGCCACGGGCCAGACCCATGGCCTGCAGGATGCCGATTTCCCGGGTCTTCTCCGCCACGACCATCGTGAGCGTTCCGACGATGTTGAACGCCGCGACGATCATGATGAAGAAGATGATCAGGCCCATCGCCAGCTTCTCGAGTTCGAGCGCGCTGAAGAGCGTGGAATTCTGGGTCTGCCAGTCCAGCGACCGGTAGGGATAGCCCAGACGTTCCTCGATCCGCTTGCCGATCGCCGGCGCCTGCCATGGATCGGCCAGACGGACTTCAAGCCCGCTGACCGCATCGCCCAGCCCGGTGAAGCGCTGTGCCGCCTCGCGTGAGATGACCACGAACTGATTGTCATAGAGAAACATCCCCGTCGTGAACAGCCCCGTCACCTCGAAGCGCCAGTATCGCGGCACGCCAACGCCGAGCGCGCGGTTGATCTCGGGCGGTTTGGCCGGCACCAGGGTGACGACATCGCCGGGATAGACCGTCATCCGTTCCGCCAGCCGGCTGCCGAGGATGATGCCCCCGTCCACGTCATCCCGATCGGTCTGGAACCGGAGATCGCCGCGGGTGATGGACTGCGGCAGCGTTGTGACCGATGCGGTGCCGGTGTCGGGGTCGAACCCGAGCACCATCACCCCCTCGGCGTAGTCCGCCCCAGCCGACAGCACCGACTGACTGAGGACCTCGGGTGCCACCGTGACCACCCCGGGCTCCTTCCGCACCTCGGCCATCAGGTCGCGCCAGTTGTCCAGCCGAAGGCCGTTGCCGTAGGTCAGGATCCGCAGATGCGGATTGGCGACGAGGATGCGCTCCCGCAGATCGTTGCGCAGCCCGTTCATGACGCCGAGGACCACGATCAGCGCGCAGACTCCGACGGCGACACCGCCGGTCGAGATCGCCGTGATCAGCGACACCCGTCCCGAGGCGCGCCGGCTCTTGAGGTAGCGCATCGCGATATCGCGCTCCAGTCGGGAGGGCCAGCGCAATAGGTCCCGGAATCCCGCGCCGGCCGTGCCGCGGCCCGCCGCCACTACTCCTCCCGCCGCATCGCGGGGAACAGGATGACATCGCGGATCGACGCCTGGTCCGTGAGCAGCATGATCAGCCGGTCGACACCGATGCCCATCCCGCCGGTCGGCGGCATGCCGTATTCCAGTGCCCGGATGAAATCCGCATCGTACGGCTGGGCCTCGTCGTTGCCGGCGGCCCGCTGCCGCACCTGGTCGGCGAACCGGGCGCGCTGGTCGTCCGGGTCGTTCAGTTCGCTGAAGGCATTGGCCAGCTCGCGACTCTGGATGAACAGCTCGAAGCGCTCGGTGAGCCGGGCGTCCTGGCGATGCTCCTTGGCGAGCGGCGAGATAATCTTGGGGTAGTCAACCACGAATGTCGGCTGCTCCAGCATCGGCTCCAGGAAGTGGGTGAACATCTCATCCAGCAGCTTCCCGCCAGTAAAGACCTGCACTTCGTCCAGCGGCAGGCCGGCGCGCACCAGCCGGGCGCGCATCTCGTCCTCCGAGGCGGACAGCACGTCGATCCCAGAGCGCTCCCGAATGCCCTCGACAAAGCTCACCCGGCGGAAGGGCGCGGAAAAATCGAGGACTGCACCACCCCGCTCCAGCGTACGCCCGCCGCCGGTAACCTCGCTGACGAGTTCGCCCAGCAGCGTCTCGGCCAGTGCCATCATGTCGCTGTAGTCGGCATAGGCCTGGTACAGCTCCAGCATGGTGAATTCCGGATTGTGCGACCGGTCCATGCCTTCGTTGCGGAAGTCGTGACCGATCTCGTACACCCGCTCCAGCCCACCGACGATCAGTCGCTTGAGGTACAGCTCGTCGGCGATCCGCAGGTACAGCGGCATGTCGAGGGCGTTGTGGTGGGTGACGAACGGCCGGGCGGCCGCGCCACCGTACAACGTCTGGAGAATGGGAGTCTCCACCTCGAGAAATCCGCGGGTATCGAGAAATGCCCGAATGCGGCTCACCAGCCGTGCGCGGAGCCGGAACACCTCTCGCACCTCGGGATGCACCGCGAGGTCGGCGTAGCGCTGACGGTAGCGCACCTCCGGATCCGCCAGTCCGCCAAAGACCCGCGTCTCGCCCTCCTCATCGACCTGCACCTTGCCGCGCGGAAGCGGCTTGAGCGACTTGGTGAGCAGCTCCAGCCGGCTCGCCCTCACCGTGACCTCACCTGTCTTCGTCTTCATCAGCGTCCCGACCACACCCACATGGTCGTCGAGATCGAGCAGTTCCACGAGGCGCCACCCCTCACCCAACGCATCCGCACGGCAGTAGACCTGAATCCGACCGCTGGCATCCTCGAGATGGCCGAAGACCACCTTGCCTTTGGGACGCCACGCTGCCACGCGCCCCGCGATCCGCACTTCCGGGCCGATGTCGCCCATGGCATCGTCGTACAGCGCCAGCGCCGCCGCCGCCGAATGCCGCCGGTCGTAGCTGTAGGCGAACGGCCGGATGCCCAGCTGCTGGAGGGCCGGCAGCTTGGCACGCCGGGCTTCCTCCACGAACGAGCGTTCGTCGCTCATGCGGCCTTCCCGCCGAAACGCTTGAGGAACGCTTCGATGAACTCGTTGAGGTCGCCGTCCATCACCCGCTGCACATCGGTCACCTTGAGCTCGGTCCGGTGGTCGTTGACCATCGTGTAGGGCTGGAATACGTAGGAGCGGATCTGGTTGCCCCAGGAATTGTCGGTCTTCGTGGCTTCGACCTTTGCCCGCGCCGCTTCCTGTTCTTCCAGCTTCTTCTGGTAGATGGCAGCGCGCAGCATCTTGTACGCGGTCGCCTTGTTCTTGCCCTGGCTCCGCTCCTGCTGGCAGGCGACCACCAGGCCGGTGGGGATGTGCGTCAGGCGCACGGCCGAGGAGGTCTTGTTGACATGCTGGCCGCCGGCGCCGGAGGCACGATAGACATCCATCTTGATATCCTCGTCCCGCAGGTCGACTTCGATCGTGTCATCGATATCGGGATAGAGGAAGACCGAGGCAAACGAGGTGTGGCGCCTCGCCTGGCTGTCGAATGGGGAGATCCGCACCAGCCGGTGCACTCCCTTTTCCGCCTTGAGAAAGCCATAGGCGTACTGCCCCTTGATCTCGATGGAGACCGACTTGATACCCGCCTCCTCGCCCGGGAGCAGGTCGAGGACGGTCACGGTGAATCCGCGCCGCTCCGCCCAGCGCACGTACATGCGCATGAGCATCTCGGCCCAATCCTGCGACTCGGTGCCGCCGGCGCCGGGATGGATCGTGAGGATCGCGTCCCGAGTGTCATCGGCCCCCTGCAGCATCGATTGCAGCTCGAAGGACTCGACCACCTGCCCGAGCTTGGCGATCTCCCCTCGGAGTTCCCCGGTCAACTCCTCGTCCGGCTCCGCCTCGAGCAATTCCACCATGGCGCGGCTGTCACCGATGCGGCGCGTGATCTCGGCCTCAGGCACCGTCCACGCCTTGAGCCCCTTGATCTCCTGCACCACTTCCCGTGCCTCGTCCGTGCGAGACCAGAACTGCGGGTCGGCCTGTCGCGCTTCGAGATCGGCGAGACGGCGCTGCTTGTCGGTCAGGTCAAAGAAAACCTCTGATCTGGGAGATCCGGCGGTCGAGGTCGTCGAGGCGTTCAATCAGATCGCGCATGAGTAGGTGCACTGTTGAAGTTGCCGGAAGATAACTGCTCGGATGGGCGGGCTGTGGCAGATCGAGGTCCCCGCGGATCAATGTGACCGAGGGACCTCCGGGACCACCCGTCCGCCGGGCTGGCACCAAAGGTCCCTCGTCCTGCCGGGTGGTGGTGCGGGGCTAGAAGATCCGCTTCCCGCCGGCCAGTATCTCGTTCAGTGCGTCGTTGAAATACGGGGTCGACTCCGCGACCTCCTTGCCCACCTGATCGGTGTACTCCTCCCAGCTCTTCTGGATCTCCTCCTGGAACAGCTCCTTCAGCGTCCCATTGGCGACGCCCTCTTTCCGCCGGTCCGGGTAGTAGACGGCGAGGTCGGAGATCAGGGCCCGCGCCAGCCGCCGGGCTTTCTGGGAGGGATCCTTTGACAGGAACGGATTCACCGGGCGACCGGCCGGACCTGGTGCCGGCGCGGGAGCCGACGGCACAGCCGGGTGCTTGGTGGTCGGTGGAATCGGTGGTTCGAGCACGATCCCCGGATTCTTCGCCGTCGGCGGTACCGGGGGCGAGGCCGGCAGCGCCGGGTTCCTGGCGGTCGGTGCCGACGCCGGTGAGACCGGGATCGCGGGGGCTTTGGCGGTCGGTGCCGTTGACGGATTGACCGGCGGAAGGCCGGCGTTCGTCGGGCGGAAGGCAGGCGGCGGGATGATGGGCCGCCCCCCTGCAGGAGGGAACTGGCGCGGTGCCGTCGGTCGACCCCCAGGCATCGCCACTGCTGGCGGGGCCACCGTCGGCCGTGGCAGCACCGGTGGCGCCGCCGGGTGCGCCGGGGCAGCTGTCGGCGCCCCGTCCGCTACAGGGGCCTCCGGCTCCGCTGGCAGCGATGGCCGGGGCGCCGTGATCTCCTCGGGGGGCACCGCCGCCGGCTTGATCTGCGGCATCACCAGAGGGGCGACTGCTGCCGCAGGCGCTGGTGCTGTCGGCTCAACCGCCGGGACGGGAGGCGCACTGGCGGCCACCGCCGCAATTGGCGGCTCGGCTCGGGCGGCAGGCATCGCCCCCATCGGCCGGGTGACGGGGAAAATGGCCGAGCAGACCTTGCATCGGGCCCGGACGCCAGCCTCGGGGACCTTGGCGGGGTCCACCCGGTAGATGGTCGTGCAGGAAGGACAGGAAACGTTCATTCGTCCCCCTAGCGCGCTGTGCCCGGACGACGCTCGCCGGGCTCTTCGGTGTCGGTCTGTTGCCGGCGGTCAACCACGAAAACCGAGCCGGGCAGCGACTTCGCGTAGCTCTTCATCTCCGTTGCCAGCTCACTCACTTGGGCCGGATGGGTAAATGTCCGGTTTCGGTTAGTCACAATCCCGATGGAAAGTGTCATCAGCGGAACCCGGTGCAGTTGGCCCCGGCGGTCCTTGCCGAAGAAGTAGCCCGCCCGTCGGTCCTGCTCATTGTACTGCAGCGGGACCAAGGTGTCGAAGACCGAGATGATCTCGGTACAGATTTCGTTGGCCGCATCGAGCGGCACCACGAAGAGAAAGTCATCCCCGCCGATGTGGCCCACAAAGCCGCGGGTGTCGAGCAGCCCCTTCACCACGTCGTGCAGGATCCGGGACAGAATGTAAATAACCCGATCCCCGTCATAATAGCTGTACCGGTCGTTGAACTCCTTGAAGTGATCAAGATCAGCGTAGCAGACCGCGAACTCGCCACCGCCATCCAGCTGCCGGCGGATGGCCCGCTCGATCTCGGTCGTTCCCGGCAACCGGGTCGAGGGATGCACCGACACGTCGCGTTCCGTCCGGGTCAGGATGGCATCAATCCGTGCCCGTTGCTCGGCGGCCGAGAAGAGGCTGGTGACCACCTCATCCGTGCCGGCCGCAAACCAGCTCTCCACCTGCGCCGTGTCATGCTGTTCGGCGAGCATCACGACCGGCACGATCGCCGTGAACGGATCGCTCTTCAGCTGGCGCACCAGCGCCACTCCACCGGCGCCGGTCCGGTCGGCGTCGACGAACAGGAAACAGGGAAAGCCTCGCAGGATGATACTGTGGATTTCTGCCGCATCCGCCAGTGGCAGGAGTGGCAGATTCCCCGTCTCGGCCCAGGTACGGACCAGATCGGGCACGGGGTGCGCGGCCGGCGCATAAAACAGGACCGTCGGGCGGGTGCGCACCCTAGGGCTCCACTGAAATTCGTAAGCGGATGACTGAAAGCAACTTACGGACTCCCCTTTCGCCTGTCAAACGAAGAACATCGCGATGGCGATCATGGCGTACAGCGCCAGTAGCTGGACCCCCTCGAACCAGTGCGATTCCCCGTCCAGTGTCACGATCGCCGTCAGGATCGTCGCAAGCCCCATCGCCACGACTTCCATCGGGCTGAAAACAAGATTCATGTAGCTGCCCGTCGCCGACGGGCCCATCAGGGCGCCGACCAGAACGAGGATGGGCGCGATGAGCAGGGCGACCTGCGCACTGGATCCCATCGCGATCTGCAGCGCCAGATCGAACTTGCCCTTCCGGGCCACGACGATCGCGGTCGCATGTTCCGCCGCATTGCCGATGATCGGAATGACGATCAGGCCGAGGAAGGCTTCTGATATCCAGCTCGACCCGGCGGTCAGGCCTTCAACCGCGTGGACCAGGATCTCCGACTCGATGGCGACGCCAACCGTGGCGATGGCCAGGACTCCGATCGCAAGCGGAACGCTCCACAACACCCCTTCCGTCGGGTGGGGCTCGCTGCCAAAGAGCCGCTTGTGAGTCTTGAGCGAAAAGAGCAGCGAGCAGGCGTAGGTCAGCGCCAGCACGATGGCGACCGATTCCGAGAGATGAAGCTCGAGAATGGAACCTGCGTCCGGGTGAAGACTGTGAAAGAGCGAGGGAAACACCAGCCCGGCGACCGCCAGGGACATCATCCCCGCGCTCATTCCCACCGCGGTGCGATTCAGCTTGATCAGGGGCCGGTTGAATCCGCCGGCGAGCAGCGAGAGGCCGAGGATCAGCAGCAGGTTGCCGATGATACTGCCGGTGATCGACGCCTTGACCAGGTCCACCAGTCCCGCCTGCAGGGCCACGATGGCAATAATCAACTCGGCGGCGTTCCCGAACGTCGCATTCAATAGCCCGCCGAGGGTCGGCCCAGTGCGGGAGGACAGATGTTCTGTCGCCTCCCCCATGTAGCCGGCAAGGGGCAGTACCGCCAGGCACGCGGTCGAAAAGACGACCCACGGGGCGAAGGTGCCGGTGGAATTGAAGTAGAGGCTCAGCGGTATCGCCACCAGCGGAAGCTTCCGCCACGTCAGGAACGGCTCATGCACAGGAGCGATCCTGGGCCCGGCGCCCGCACCACGCCGCTCTGGCACCGGCCCGCGGGTGGGGAGCTGCTCCAGCAGGCTGACCGCGAGGTCCGGCGTCTCGACCCGGCCCCGGCGCTCTTCCCGCGGAGGCTTGGGCGCCTTCTCCGGGCGGGGCGACTGCTCCTGCTTCTGCGCCTTCTCCCGCTTGGGTTGCCGCCCATTCGGTTCACCCCGGGGAGCCGTGGCCGCGCGCTCCTCCTGGTCAGGCCGTTCCGGCTTGGGTGGGCGCTCCGGCGCCGGTGCCCGCTGAGGTGCGGTGATCCCAAGGGCCTCACGCACCTTGGCCACCGGCACACCGACATCCCCGAGGCTCGCAGCAATGACTCCCCGCCCGTCACCGAGCAGCGCCGAGAGGAGGTGCTGCGCGTTCGGCTCACCGCCGGCGGTAAGCTTGGCGAGATCGAGCGCCTTCCGCGCCCCGGAGCGAATCGACAGCTCCTCCGCATTGGCGGGAGCACCTCTGCCCTGCGGACTGCGCTGTTCGACCCGCTCTCGCAGGCGCTCCGCGGTCGTGTCAAATGCACCCAGCACCGTGTTGACCGTCGGGTCGTTCCGGGAGAGCAGCGCCAGAAAGAGGTGCTCGCTCCCGATGTAGTCATGCTGCAGCCGAACCGCTTCCGCCCGCGCCTCTGCCAGGAGATCGGTCACAGCGGCGTCGCCTCATCGATGAGCATGATCGGGATGCCATCATCGACGGCGTACACCAGGCGACAGGCCTGGCAGACCAGCGATTCGGGCGCGGTGCGATACTCGAGATCGCCCTTGCACTTGGGACAGACCAGGATCTCTAGCAGCTCGGGAGACAGCGTCATGATCGTTTCGCGAATCCTGTCCTAGACCTCAGGGGGAGTCGAAGGCGCCCGCCGGCGGGCAGGCCGACGGCGTGCGACGGGACGTTCCTCAGGGAAGCCGAGCCGGCTCAGCGCCGCGGCATTGCGTCGCCAGTGCGGGAGGACTTTGACCCAGCACTCGAGGTACACCGGGCTGCCCAGCAGGGCTTCGATCCGCGCCCGCGCCCGCTGGCCGATCGCCTTCAGCACCCGGCCGCCGTGCCCGATCACGATGCCCTTCTGGGAGTCACGCTCGACGTGAAGCGTGACTCGAATGTACACCGGCGCGGTGTGCTCGCGAAACTCCTCCACCTCGACGGCCACGGCGTATGGGAGTTCGTCCTCCAGCATCTCGAAGGCCGCCTCGCGGACGTACTCGGCGGCAAAGAAACGGATCGGCTGAGTCGCAATGTCATCCGGGTCGTGAATGAACGGCCCCTCGGGGAGGAAGGTCCTTGCCCGGGCCAGCAGCACATCCAGCCCGCGACCCGTCTCCGCGGCGACAACCACCGCCTCGCTTCCCAGGTTCGCTTCGGCCTCCGGGCTGAGCAAGTCGCCTTTGGTGTACACCGTCAGGACCGGCACATCGAGGCTGGCCGGGAGGCGCGTCAGCGGCCAGAACGGGGGCGCCAGGCCCTCGGCGGCCGGATGCAGATGCAGCACCAGATCCACTTTGCCGAGCACCTCCTGGGCGCTCGCGAGCATCCGCTGATGCAGGGGATACGCCGGGTCCAGCAGCCCGGGCAAGTCGTGAAAGATGTACTGGGTATCGGCGGTCGTGAGCAGTCCGGTGACCGGGAGGCGGGAGGCCTGGGCGCGGGGGCTGACGATGGACAGGTGGGTACCGGTCAGCGCGTTCAGGAGCGATGACTTCCCCACGTTCGGGACACCAGCCAGCGCGATATCGCCGCAGCGCGAGGGGAGATTCATGGTCACGTCGAAATATCCACCCGCCGACCCGTGAGCGCGAGGGAGTGCCGCGGATCACCTCGCTTCGGGAGGGAATGCCGACGATGGCACTCGGTCGCGGTGACGACTGACCGACGGGGGGAAAAGAATGCGCCCGGAACTCCGTGAGGGGCTCCGGGCGCAATGGGGTGGCTGGCGACGGCCTACTCTCCCACGATCTCTCGATCGCAGTACCATCGGCGCTACAGGGCTTAACTTCCGGGTTCGGAATGGGACCGGGTGTGGCCCCTGCGCGCTAGTCGTCAGCCAATATGGTGGGGTACGACGCGGCGAACCGGGTCGTACCCCGACAACTGGCGAATGGATGGCTCAATATGGAAAACATATGAGAGATCAAACTTCACGGGCGATTAGTACGGCTCGGCTGAAGGGATCACTCCCCGTGCACCTGCCGCCTATCAACCTGGTAGTCTTCCAGGGCCCTTTAGGGAGCTTAAGCTCCAGGAGTGTTCATCTTGGGAAGAGTTTCCCACTTAGATGCTTTCAGCGGTTATCTCCGCGCGACATCGCTACCGGGCGCTGCCCCTGGCGGGACAGCCCGTACACGAGCGGTCGCTTCGTCTCGGTCCTCTCGTACTAGAGACGACGTCCCTCAACACTCCCACGCCCACGACGGATACAGACCGAACTGTCTCACGACGTTCTGAACCCAGCTCATGTGCCACTTTAACCGGCGAACAGCCGGACCCTTGGGACCTTCTCCAGCCCCAGGATGTGACAAGCCGACATCGAGGTGCCAAACCGCGCCGTCGATGTGAACTCTCGGGCGCGATAAGCCTGTTATCCCCAGCGTACCTTTTATCCGATGAGCGATGACCCGTCCACACGGGATCACCGGATCACTTAAGCCGACTTTCGTCCCTGCTTGCGCTGTCGCGCTCGCAGTCAGGCACTCTTTTGCTTATACACTCGACGTGCGATTACCGACCGCACTGAGAGTACCATTGCGCGCCTCCGGTACTTTTTGGGAGGCGACCGCCCCAGTCAAACTACCCACCAGTCACGGTCCTCGCCGGTGTAACCGGCTGAGTGAGATCGTTAGTAAAAGAAGGGTGGTATTTCACTGTTGCCTCCACCCGAGCCAAAACCCGGGTCTCAACGGCTCCCACCTATGCTACGCAGCTTATACCGACGATCAATGACAGGCTATAGTAAAGGTGCATGGGGTCTTTTTGTCCTGTCGCGGGTAATCGGAATCCTCACCGATACTGCTATTTCGCCGAGCTTACGGAGGAGACAGCTCTCAAGTCGTTACGCCATTCGTGCAGGTCGGAACTTACCCGACAAGGAATTTCGCTACCTTAGGACCGTTATAGTTACGGCCGCCGTTTACCGGGGCTTCGGTTCGTTGCTTCGCCTTGCGGCTGACAACTTGCCTTAACCTTCCGGCACCGGGCAGGCGTCAGTGTCTATACGTCGGCTTGGAAAACGCCTTAGCAGACACCTGTGTTTTTGTTAAACAGTCGCTTGAGACGATTCACTGCGGCCCACTTGCGTGGGCACCCCTTATCCCGAAGTTACGGGGTCATTTTGCCGAGTTCCTTCTCCGTAAATCACTCGAGCACCTTAGGCTACTCGCCTCGCCTACCTGTGTCGGATTACGGTACGGTCAACAGCAGTCCTGGTCTATGAAGCTTTTCTTGGCAGCGTGCGTCAGTCACCCTTTGCGGAACCTTGCGGTCCCTTCGGCATCGGCTTTCGACTAACCCCGCGGATTTGCCTACGGGGCAACATCTACCTGCCTTGCAGCGGATAATCCACCCACCCGCCGGTGACCCTGCTCCTGCGTCCCTCCCTAGACTCGTAACGGCCAACTGTTGGTACGGGAATGTTCGCCCGTTTCCCATCGCCTACGCCTCTCGGCCTCGACTTAGGGGACCGACTGACCCTGAGCTGATTACCATGGCTCAGGAACCCTTAGGCTTACGGTGACCGGGTTTTTCACCCGGTTTCTCGCGTACTTAATCCGGCATCCTCACTTCCCATCGCTCCACCGGAAGGCTTCCGCCCCGGCTTCATCGCTCTGGGAACGCTCCGCTACCCCTCTGCACTGAGTGCAGAAGACGAAGCTTCGGCGGGTGGCTTGAAGTCCCGACCATTATCGGCGCAACCTCGCTTGACTGGTGAGCTATTACGCACTCTTTAAAGGAATGGCTGCTTCTAAGCCAACCTCCCAGCTGTCACCGCAAGATCACATCCTTTGCTACACTGAGCCACCACTCTGGGGCCTTAGCTGTCGCTCTGGGTTCTTTCCCTCTCGCCGCTGTACATTAGCGCACAGCGACTGCCTCCCGGACAGCATTCCATGGGCATTCGGAGTTTGGTTGGGGGAGGTATCGTTATTCACGACCCGGACCCATCCAGTGCTCTACCTCCCAGGAACTCATTTTCCGAGGCTATACCAAAATATATTTCGCGGAGAACCAGCTATCCCCGAGCTTGATTGGCCTTTCACCCCTACCCTCAAGTCATCCGAGCGGTTTTCAACCCACATCGGTTCGGTCCTCCACCGCCTGTTACGGCGGCTTCAACCTGCTCAAGGGTAGATCGCCACGGCTTCGGGTCTGCCCCCACGTACTGAATCGCCCTATTCAGACTCGCTTTCGCTACGGCTCCGGCCCTGAGGGCCTTAACCATGCACGTGAGGAGCAACTCGCCGGATCATAATGCAAAAGGCACGCCGTCAGGCACGCTTGCGCGCACCCTCCGACCGCTTGTCAGCACACGGTTTCAGGTTCTGTTTCACTCGCCACCTGGCGTACTTTTCACCTTTCCCTCACGGTACTAGTGCACTATCGGTCATCGAGGAGTATTTAGGCTTGGAGGGTGGTCCCCCCAGATTCGCGCAACATTACACGTGCGCCGCGCTACTCGGGAACTCACTAGGGGCCGTACGCAGCCGGTTACAGGGCTATCACCTGCTCTGGCGGGCCTTTCCAGGCCGCTTCACCCTCGCGTCGTGCATCCCACGTTGTGGTCCCACAACCCCGCCGGAGCAAGCTCCAGCGGTTTGGCCTTTTCCCCGTTCGCTCACCGCTACTAGGAGAATCTCGGTTGATTTCTTTTCCTCCGGGTACTGAGATGTTTCACTTCCCCGGGTTGGCTTCCCTTGCGGGATGACGGGACTCGCGCCCCGCCGGGTTTCCCCATTCGGACATCCTGAGATCACAGCTCGTGTGCAGCTCCCCCAGGCTTATCGCAGCTTACCACGTCCTTCATCGCCTCTCGATGCCAAGGCATCCACCGTGTGCCTTATTGCGTTTGATCTCGTATCTACCTACTACGGTTTGGATTCCCACATTGGGGTCAAGTCAGCACGCCGCTCCGCAAATGCTCGGCGTCGTACCAGCCCAACCCACACACCATCCATTCATCAGTTGTCAAAGAGCGATCGGCGCAAGCGAGAATTGGTGGAACAGTGCGGGCGACTACCAGAAGGACTTTCGCTGCCTGACCTTCCAGGCATCTACTCGTCGCTCCAGAAAGGAGGTGATCCAGCCGCAGGTTCCCCTACGGCTACCTTGTTACGACTTCGCCCCAGTCACTGAATTGACCTTTGGCGGCTGCCTCCTTGCGGTTGGCCCACCGACTTCAGGTCCCCCCAGCTTCCATGGCGTGACGGGCGGTGTGTACAAGGCCCGGGAACGTATTCACCGCGGCGTGGCTGATCCGCGATTACTAGCGATTCCAGCTTCATGTGGGCGGGTTGCAGCCCACAATCCGAACTTAGACCGGCTTTTCGCGATTAGCTTGCCGTTACCGGCTTGCGACGCGCTGTACCGGCCATTGTAGCACGTGTGTCGCCCTGGACGTAAGGGCCATGATGACTTGACGTCGTCCCCACCTTCCTCCGGTTTGACACCGGCAGTCTCCCTAGAGTGCCCGGCATTATCCGCTGGTAACTAGGAACGAGGGTTGCGCTCGTTGCGGGACTTAACCCAACATCTCACGACACGAGCTGACGACAGCCATGCAGCACCTGTGCACGAGCTCCGAAGAGGGGCCGATGTTTCCACCGGCTTTCCCGTGCATGTCAAGCCCAGGTAAGGTTCTTCGCGTTGCTTCGAATTAAACCACATGCTCCACCGCTTGTGCGGGCCCCCGTCAATTCCTTTGAGTTTCAGTCTTGCGACCGTACTCCCCAGGCGGGGTACTTACTGCGTTAGCGACGGCACCGAGAGGGTCGCTCCCCCCGACGCCTAGTACCCATCGTTTACGGCGTGGACTACCAGGGTATCTAATCCTGTTTGCTCCCCACGCTGTCGCGCCTCAGCGTCAGCAACGGCCCAGCTGGCCGCCTTCGCCACCGATGTTCTTCCCGATCTCTACGCATTCCACCGCTACACCGGGAATTCCACCAGCCTCTACCGTGCTCAAGCCCAGCAGTCTCGAAGGCAGTGCTGCGGTTGAGCCGCAGCGTTTCACCTCCGACTTACCAGGCCGCCTACGCGCCCTTTACGCCCAGTGATTCCGGACAACGCTTGCACCCTCTGTATTACCGCGGCTGCTGGCACAGAGTTAGCCGGTGCTTCCTTTGGAGGTACCGTCAGAACTTCGTCCCTCCCGACAGTGGTTTACAACCCGAAGGCCGTCATCCCACACGCGGCGTCGCTGCGTCAGGCTTTCGCCCATTGCGCAATATTCCCCACTGCTGCCTCCCGTAGGAGTCTGGGCCGTGTCTCAGTCCCAATGTGGCTGATCATCCTCTCAGACCAGCTACCCGTCGTCGCCTTGGTGAGCCATTACCTCACCAACTAGCTGATAGGACGCGAGGCCCTCCATCGGCGCATTGCTGCTTTCTCCATCAGGGGATGCCCCCCGAAGGACGTACGCGGTATTACCCGGCCGTTGGGCCGGCTATCCCCCGCCGATGGGCAGGTTCCTCACGTGTTACTCACCCGTTCGCCACTGAACCCTTGCGGGTCCCGTGCGACTTGCATGTGTTAGGCACGCCGCCAGCGTTCGTCCTGAGCCAGGATCAAACTCTCCAAGAAAAGAGCTTGAACAGCTCGGATCGAACGCCCTGACTGTTCGTCAGTTCGTCCGAATCACGTGTATGCAGAAAATCAAAACCCATACCCTCAGCGGGTCTGCACCGCTTCAGGTCAAAGGGTCCGCACTGCCACACCAATTTCGCTTGCGTCGATTGTCAAAGAGCGTTGGATATTGTTGCGAGCCGCCCGTGTTTTCAGGCAGCCGCGAATCATATCGTGCTATTGTCGCATCGTCAAGGGGGAGAGTCACTTTGCCCATAACAACCCCTCCCACCAACCTACTTCGCTTCGCCACCCTCGGCGTTACGGGGCGGGGATTCTAGCCCGGCCCCTCCGGGGGCGCAAGGGGAGCTGCTGCCCTACCGGGACACCCCGATCTTCGGGACCTGATCCGGGGGCCACCCCGCCTGCCCCCGGGGGGTTCGCATCCATACCCCCGCGCGGGCAGAGGCCGAGCCCGACCGCCTAACACGCTCTCACACTTCGACCTGGCGGTGCACCCCGAACCTCACCGGCTGAGGCAGACGGCAGACATTTCTTGCCCGTGCGATCCCACCGCAGCGGGACGGGGGACGAGACGACGGGAACGAGAGCACCAGCCCGCCGGGCGACGGACACAATCCGACCCCGATGAGGATGACCACGAGAAGGAGCGGTACAGCCGTCAGTCGCCGTCCGGCGCCCGAGGTCGTCTGGTGGGGCGCAGGCGGTCAGCGTCGCCGCGAGAGGTCCCCGACCGCGGCGACCAGGCGGTCGACCTCCTCCACCGAGGTGTAGCAGGCGCAGCCGGCACGAACCACACCGTCGACACCGCACCCCAACCGCTCCACCGCGGTGGTGGCGTAGAAGTCACCGTGGGAAACGAAGAGGCCCAGCGGAGCGAGCTGTCGGGCGACCTGTTCACTGGTGTGGCCGGCGACGGTAAAGGCCGTAGTCGGTGTACGGGGACGGGATGGTGTCGGCCCATAGAGCCGGACGCCGTCAACGCGGCTTAGACCCTCCCACATCCGCTCCACCAGCGCCTGCCCCTCGGAATGCAGGTGGTGGAGCGCTGTGTCCAGGCGCGCCACCCGATGCTCCCCCCGCCCCAGGCTCGCGATGAAGTCCACCGCGGCGGCGGCACCGACAATGCCCTCATGATTCAGCGTGCCGGTTTCGAGCCGTTCGGGCGACGCGTCGGAGGCGGGGATGAGCTTGGGGACATCCAGTGCCGCCACCAGATCCCGGCGCCCATACAGCACGCCGATGTGCGGCCCGTAGAACTTGTAGGCCGAGCACGCAAGAAAATCGCAACCGATCTGGCGCACGTCGATCCGGCCATGGGCGGCGTAGTGCACCGCGTCAACGAAGCAGAGTGCGCCGGCCGCGTGGGCGAGGCGGGCGGCCGTGGCGGTGTCGTTGACCGTACCGAGGGCATTGGAGGCTGCGCCGATAGCGACGAGTCGAACCCTGGGGGAGAGCACCGAAGCCAGGGTATTCAGATCGAGTTCGCCAGTCGCGGTATCAAATGGTACGGCTCGGACCGTGATACCGCGCTCCCGGGCGAGCGCCTGCCAGGGGGCGACGTTTGCGTGATGGTCAAGCTCCGTGACAATGACTTCGTCACCCGGCCCCCAGCCGCGTCCCAGCGCGCGGGCCAGATGGAACATGAGGGTTGTCATGTTCGCCCCGAAGGCGATCTCGTCCGGCTGGGCGCCGAGAAAGTCGGCGAACGCCTGCCGCGCGTAAGCGATCGCAGCGTCGGTTTCCTCGCTGGTCGGGTAAGCCCAGTGCGTGTTGGCGTTGTGGTGCAGCAGGTAATCGACCATGGCATCCGCAACGCACTGCGGGACCTGGGTGCCGCCCGGTCCGTCGAAATGTGCCACTGGGTGGCCAGCGTGGCGGCGCCGCAGCGCGGGGAACTGCGCGCGAACGGCGGCCAGATTCAAGCGATCGGTATTCGCAGCCGGTGGGCTCGTGGTCACGCTTTTCTCCTTGAAATGCGGCGGCGTCAGGCCAAGAAGCCGCACGACGCCTGGACATCACACCCTGCATCACTCGCCAAGCGCATGTCGCTCAACACCTTGGGCTGGACTCCCCGGCGGACACCGTCGCGGCACGCTTGCTGCTTTATTGTCCGAGAGTTGAATGCCCGGACCGTCCGGCAACCAGAGCACAGCGCGCCCACACCCAGACCGGGGATGTCCCCGCATGAAGCCCGTCGTCCCGAACGACCAGCAGCGGCACGAATACCTGCGGACCCTCTGGGCCCGTGAAGGCTCCCTGGGCCGGGCCTGCTGGCGCTATGCCACGATGACGAGCGACACGGTGTTCGCCGTGCAGGAAATGGTTCGCGGACAGCTGTTCCGGCCCGTACCAGGACTCTGGCAGCAAGTTCCGCTGGAGATCGCCGAGCAGCCAGGCTTGCAGGAAACGCTTCATGCCGCGCTCAGCATCCAGCGCGACGAAGTCCGCCGGGCGCAGGGCCGCCGGTTCACCATGCTCGCGCTGCTGCAGCAGGCCGCCCTGCGCGATCTGACCGTCGCCCGTCCCAAGGGAACGGCCGGATTCCGCGAAACACTGATTGCCGAAGCCCGCTGCCGCGACCTGGCGCTGATCGCGCGACTCCTGATCGAGCAGGAAGCGATGTGCGAGACCGCCCATGAGCTGGGCGACGACCACCCCGCGGACCTCACCGCCTGCCGCCTCCTCTACTGGGCGGCGGAAGAAGCCCTGGAGGCATTCGATCGAAAGCTCGAGGCCGGCCAGCCACTGGCCGAGGCACTGGCCGCCGAGATTCTCATCGAATCGGTCCCGACGTCGGTGACGGAACGGTAACGGGCGGACGGGCGGACGGGCGGACGGGCCAATCTGCGCTGGACCGCCCACGAACTCAACGAGTCGCGCCCCCGAACCGATCGATTCCTACCACCTGACCCCTGGCCGCCTGACCGTCTGACCCTCTGACCGTGTTCCCTACGGCGTCAGGTTCTCCCGGCGTGGCTCCATCCGGATGATCCAGAGCCCGTTGTTGTTGTCGTTGACGTAGGCCAGCCCGTCCTTCACGACCACGCCCCAGGTCATGGCGCTGTTCTGCACCTTGCCACCCATGTCGGCGGTGTTGACGTGCACCATCTCGCGGCCCTGAGCCCGAAGGTCGCCCCGCAGTTCCCCTGAGATATCGAAAGCACGGAACCCGGCGTTGTAGGCCCCCATGTAGAGCGTATCGCCCGCGACCCAGACATTATGCACCCCGCCGTATTCCGGCTCATACCAGGCCACCGGCTTCGGGGTGGTGATGTCGCTGACGTCGATGACCTGCAGCCGGCCGTAGGCCCGGAAGGCGGATGCATCCTTGCCACCCTTCACCGCCGCGGCGGGAAAGACTTCGTCGGCGATGAAGACGTACTTGTCATGGCGCCACGCGGTGTGCGTGCCGCGAATGAACCCGGGGCCGGCCGTCGCCTCGACATCGCGATAGAGGGTATTGAGATCGTATTTGTACTGGGACACGAGCTGGGGATTCGACGGACTCCCTCCCTTGACACCATTGCCCACGTCAACAATCACCAGGCCGTCGTTCCAGTAACTGAGGTAGGCGAGTCCGTCCTGCACGTCGATATCGTGCAGCGAGTTGCCGATCTGATCGGGACGTGTGCTCCACCGGGCGACTTCCCTGGGATGGGACGGGTCGTTGATGTCGAGCACGTGCATGAACCCGGTACCATCGTTCGTCAGGTAGATGTGGGTTCCGTACTTCGGCTGCTGGTAGACAAACGAAGAATGAACGCCGCCGGTGACGCCGTCGGTGAACTCGGCGATCACCTTGGGGTGAAGCGGATCCTCCAGCGAGGCGATCACGATTCCGTTCTTGCGGTCCGCCGCGCCCTCCCGAGTGTGCACCAGGAACTTCCCGTCGGGTGTGGTCATGATGTCATTGATCCGGCGGGTATTGGCCACGAGCGAATCGGCCACGACCGGATTGGCGGGTTCGGTGATATCGATGGCATACATTCGATCGCCACCGCCACCGGTGCCGAGGTAGGCGACCTTCCCGTTGGGGTGGAGCCAGACTTCCTCGGTGGTGAAGAGCGAACGAGCCACGCGCCCCACGATGGTGGCGGGTCGACGGACATCGCGCCACGACAGGGTGACGACGGCCTGGGCGCTGCGGGCGCCGAGGGTCGCGTTCACGATGTACTTGCCGGCTTCGTACCCGACGAAGGCCCCATCAGGATCGATGGCGCCCTTGCCGGGCGAGTAGGTCCAGGTGGGCGTCAGCCCGGCGATCGGGCGGCCAGTCCGGTCGCGGGCAATGACCTTGAAGCGGACGACGTCGCCCTGACGCGCCGTGACGCTGGCGGGCTGCAGCTCGATCGAGGCGATGGGTGTCGCCAGCACAGTGACGACGGTGGTCTTCTCCGCGCCATCCACCCGGGCGGAGATCGTCGCTCGACCGGCGCTCACCGCGGTGACGAGACCGTCCTGGGTGACGCTGGCCACGCGGGGGGCCGAACTGCGCCAGCGAGGGACGTCTGCGCGCGGATCCCCGGCGGCGGAGAAAGCACGGGCCTCCAGCAGGACGCTCTGTCCCGGTACCACGCCTGATCCCTCAGGGGCAATCGTCAGGCGGCTCGCCGGCCCGGGAAGCATCCGGATCTCGACCCGCTCGATGACCGGCCGAGTCCCGGGGACCGAGGCGATCGCACTCACGCCCAGCGTGCCGGTCGATCCGGCCGTGACCAGCCCGGTGCTATCGACCCGCCCCTCGAAGCGGCCACCGGACCCGACGAAGCGCACCGTCGCGTTGGGCACCGCCTGCCCATCGGCGCCGAATGTCTGGGCGCTGAGGCGAAGGGTATCGCCGGCGGTCAGGCTGCGCACGAGGGGGGAGATGGCGACTCGGACGATGGGTGATGGCGGTGCGGCCGGTGCCTGCGGCGGCTGCTGGAACACGACCAGGAGGGCGAGAAGCATGGGGCCTTGCTAGAAGAGAGACGCGACAGGACGGACGGGGAAGAAAGGTTGCGCCCGGCGGGCGAATGTCAACCGGGCGTAGGAGGGAAAGGCGCTAGTTATCGAACACCGGCAGGCCGCTGGGGACGGTGGCAGGAATATCGTCGAGGAGAATCCCGGAGCGCGGACTGGTCAGCGCGCGGAGAAAGGCCAGCACATCGGCGATGTCGGCATCGCTCAGATGCCGCGGTGCCCGGACCCGCGGATCGAGCGTCGCCAGAACTCCGGCAATCGAGGTCGCATCGAGCCGGAGGGAGGGCTGGAGTCGAGTATCGACGAGCGCCGGCCGAAACGCCGCCAGGGCGGCCGGCACGTCGCGATAGTGCCGCACGGCGTCACCCAGGTTTCGATACGCACCATTATGGAAGTATGGCGCGGTCAGGTCGACGTTGCGCAGCGGCGGCGTGCGGAAGCTGTAGTGATCCGCGGGTACCGCCGTCACCGCGCCACGCCCCGGATCGGGCAGCCCGTCAGCCGTTCCGGGACCGAGCGGCGGAATGCCGACGTTATGAAACCGCTGATCGGTCAGCAGCGGGCCGCGATGACAGGCGGCACACCCTGCCCTGCCGAAGAAGAGCGCCGCCCCACGCCGGGCGGGTTCGGTGAGTGCGGAGTCGTCACCCAGGAGGAACCGGTCCAACGGCGTGTCGCCCTGCGTGCTCCAGCGTTCCCCGATGAATGCGGCGATTGCTTCGGCGGCCTTCGCGATTGTGACGGGCGCACCCGATGCACCGGGGTAGGCTGCGGCGAAGAGCGAATCGTAGGCCGGAACGGCCTGCAGTCGCCCGACCAGAGCATTCCACACCTGGGTCGTGGCGCTGTCAGGCAGGGTGGCAAGCTCGTTGAGCGAGCCAAAACGATCCCGATCTCCGGCATGACCGCGCATCTCCGCTCGACCCAGCACGGGAAAGAGAGCCTGCGCGGCCAGCGGTGAGGTGAGGCCCGACGGGAGCGCGGCGCCGGCGGGAGTCGAGAACCCGTTGCCTTGCCGCTCCACCCGGCCGTCCCAGAACAGCGTGGTCCACGATGGATCGCCGCGATCGAAGAGCTCCGGGGCATGACGCTGGGTGAACTGACCGGTTGTCCCGAGCTGACGCGATCCCCCCGGCCGAGTTCCACCGGTGCCGATGGAGAGCTGCAGCAAGTCGGAGGTGTGGTAGACCGGATTGTGGCAGGTGCTGCACCCGATGTCCCGGTTGCCACTCAATTCCTTGTCGAAGAACAGCGCCACCACGCCGGCGTCCGCCATGGCATGCCGAAGCTCCGAGACTGGATCAGCGGCAGCGCTGGCGTCGCAGCCTGACAGGAGCACTACAAGGAGGCCGGCAGAACGATAGCGCATGCAATCTCAAGGGCAGAGCGTGCCGCTCAGGGTCCCGCCAGGATGGACTCCCGCGAAGGAACCACCGCTCGGCAGGACGGTCACCGGGCCAGGCTGTCCCTGCATCATCGCATTGTCATTCCCGGCGGAGCCGGTCACGTCGCCCTGGAAGGTGGTGTCCGTGCCGCCAGTGAAGAGCCCGTAGATCGTCGTACTGTCTCGCTGAACAAAGGCGAACGCTCCGGACACCCCGGTGTTGTCCTGGGCCCCGCAGAACAGCGTCAGCGAGTCCCCGGCCAGCTGGTTCAGGCCGGCAAGGCGCCCGGCGACCGCACCCGTCCTGGCGTAGGTACCGCTCATGGTGGTGGTATCGAGCGCCCCGATGAACTGGTAGGCCGAATCGAAGGCGGCGAACTTGTTGCCCACACCGGAGACCACGGCGAGGAACGCCTTGGTCACGCTGCCGACCTTGTAGCTCCCCGAGCTCCCGAGTCCGGTGGAGGAGAGACTGACCGAGAGCGAACCGGGTTCGGCCCCATCGTGACTGCCAAGGACGCCCTGGTAGACCGTGAGAATGGGCGAGGTGACGCTGCTCCGGCAGAGGGCGCCCTCCACGCTGCCGGTATCGCCGGCGACGGTCGCGTAGCTCCCGGTGAACCCCGTGCCCGCCACCGCCACTGCGCCTGTCCCGTTGAGCGTGTCCAGCTCGACCGCGTTCCCGCCCAGCGATCGCAGGTACCCGCGGAATGGCTGGCTGAGCACCGAGCTGAACACTCCGTAGCGATTGCTGCCGCTCTGGACGAACCCGAAACCCCCGGCGATCGGCACGCCACTGCGCGAGCCGATGTGGGTGCCGCAGTAGCTGGTCAGCGATCCACTCGCCGGCTTCCGTGCGACGACGAAGAGTCCGCCCCCGGTGGCCGAGGTGTAGCTCGCCGAGATCAGCGTGTCAGCGGCTGTGCCACTGAAGGCGTAGCCAGCACCCGTCGCGGAGACGGTGTCGTGATTGAGCGAATCGAAGCTGACCGCGTGAGCGACTTCACCGCGCCGTTGACCACGAGGGTGCCGCTGCCGGTGCCGTCTTCCGGCCGAAGTGTGAGGGAGAGGTTGCCACCTTCGGTCCCGTCATTGCCCATGAAGACGCCGCCATAGACGACACTGAGCGGCGCGCCGCCGGTCCGCTCGGAGCCACCGCTGGCGACCAGCAGGGCGAGCGACAGCAGAGCAGCCTGGCGCAGGGGGATTCGCGGCATCAGCTACCTCATCACGTGGAATGGTCCATGGGCAAGACTACTGCGCGTAATTGACGACCGTCAGGCGCCCGAGTTTTCGCGCGGCGGAGGACTCGATATGATAAAAATACACCCCGCTGGCCACCCGTTGCCCGATCCGGTTCGTCAGGTCCCACAGCTCCTCGCTCGCCAGCGCGGCGGAGTGATGCTCCAGCACACGAACCAGGATGCCACTCGAGCTGTAGATCCGGATGATCGCCCGATCCGGCAGGTTGACGAAGCGAAGGGACTGGTTCTCGTCGTAGCCGCTCCGCAGGTAGAACGGATCCGGCACGGTGTGCACCTGCCGGAGATCCCGATTGGCAGGAAGTGATAGCCGATTCGTCACCTGGAAGGTAAGACGCAGCTCGGCCCCTTCCGCGGTAAAAGGACGGACCCCGGCGGTGAACTGGTACGGCTCCGGTGTGCCGCCAGCGCCGGCCCCCTGCCCTCCCCAGACAACACCCGAATAGTTGCGCAGGGTCCAGACCGAACCCGCCGCGGGAAGCGTTGTGAGCTCGAAAAACGTCGGCACCCCCGCGATGTAGAGCAGGAAGCCGGGCGAGGCGCGGATCGGGGCCACACGATCCAGGGTATCGGCGTCCTGAAAGAGAGCAAGCGGGCCCAGTCGCGCGACCCCCTCGAACTGCGCGGTGGTGGCGCAGGGATAGATGATCGCGGGACCGCCGAGCGAGCGCAGCGGCTCCACGCAGCCAAGATCGGCCACCGTCAGCTCAGGGCGGGCATCGTGTGAGGCGGCTAGCCCCGGGTTGTCGGCGTTGAGGATACCCCAGGTGGAGCCGGCCCGGGTGGAGAACCGCACCGGCACATTGTGAGAGGCATCGATGACGGAATCGATGCGACCGGCTGCGGCCCAGTAGACGTTGAAATCCGCCGCACGGGTCACGGTGCCCAGGTCGAACTCGAAGTTGCGCCAGCGCCGATTGATCTGGGTGTAGGACTGCGGCACGTACACCGTCACGGCCTGTGCGGTGCCATTCACCGTGACCTCGCCGGCGTTGGCATAGAGTCCAGGGGCACTGCAGAGGGGCGCAATACCGGACACGCGACAGTTGGCGCCGGTGGGATTCGACGCCGTTTCATTCCGACTGCGAGACAAGTCCCCCGGCAGACTGGGTCCGTCGAACCAGCGCGCGCCATTGAAGGAGCAGACGGAGGTGGGGTTGGGCGGGAAGAGACCGAAACTCTGCGTCGAGCAGCCCAGGCCCCACGCCGCGGTGAGCACGACAGGTGGGACGCGTTCCTCCAGTGAGGCTCGGATGGCGACATTCGCCGGCACTCCGTAGCGGGCGGTGGCCACCGAATCGGGATGGGCAGCGTCGTACTCCGACCTCGCCCGCACTTCCTGGTTGAAGGCGGAGGAGGCAGAGAGGCTAACGGACAGCGTGTCCGTATCCGTGACAATCGTGAAGTACCGCAGGGTCGGGTCACCCGGATCCACCAGGGAGCAGCAGCCAGCGGGATCAGCCTCTCCCATCTGTACGCTGTCGAGCCGGATCCGAACGCTGCCGGTGGCCGCGAAGGCTTCCGGGACCAGCGCCCCGAGCAGGGCGGTCGTCAATCCATCCGCGGGGCGGGCGGAGCCGCTGAAGCGCCCGGTCGTGGCATCAAGCACCGGGTCGGCGGAGATGACCGAGTCCATGCGGACTCCTCGGCCGTACACCGCCACCTCGACCGAGCCGGTAATCGTCGTATTGGAGGCGGGGCTTGAGGGGGTGACCGCCTTGACGATTCGCGGCGACTCCAGACTGGAGGGGCCGGACTGCCAGGAGTTGAGGTCGAAGGCAGTCACGCTGTAGAAGTACCGGAAACTGTTCCCCACCGTGCTGTCACGGTAGATAAATGGCACGCCAGTGTCGCAGAGGCACGACGCTCCGAGGTACGCTCCCACCGTGTCAGCGCGGAGAATCAGGCTGGAGCCATCGGTGAGCAGAATCCGATCGCCAGCGCGAACCTGAACAACGGGTCCGGCCAGCGGCACGTCCACCCTTGCCTGCGGCGCCTGCCCCGGGACCGGCGGATCGAAGGCGACCGGGCAGCCGCTCAGCAGCGCGAGTTCTGGAGCACAGAGTGCGGTCGGCTGGACCTGACCGGTGAAATCGCTGATGACGGTGCCCTGGTAGTCAAACTCCGCCAGCAGCGTGAACTCATCGGGTCGATCGGTACGTCCGCGATAAATGCGGTAGCCCTCGACATCGAACTGACGGTAGTTCGGATCAAAGAGCGCATTGGGCGCGGCGCTGGCGCCCGTCCCGAGCCGGAGGGGATCGCCGGCGACAGCGAAGTACGGATCGCCGGAGCTTTCCGTGGCCGACGGACGCCAGAGGACGGTCACGCTGCTGCTGCCCGGGATGAGGAAGAAGTCCGGCGCCTCGGGTGCCGCGGGGGTCAGAAATCCGCTGTCGAAGAACGCCTGCGCAAGCTGGGCCTTGGCGAGCAGGGATCGGGGCACGGTGGCAAATTCATCGCCCTGCACCTCGCCGTCGCCATTCCAGTCGGTGAAGCCGGCGTAGCCGGTGAGCGAGTCGATCTTGTTGGCGCCGGTCGATAGCAAGCCGGCAGCGTCATTGATCGCGAGCGGGTTGCCCGGGCTGACGAAGCAGGGTGCCGCGCACTGGCCCGCCGGCGCGGAAAAGATGTAGGCGACGACGAAGGAGAGCGAACCGCCAGGCGCAAGAGTACCTGGTCCGGCCGTGAGCATCGACCTCGTATCGCTCGGGACCCCGGTATTGATGAAGCAGATTCGTGTATTGGTCGCGCTGAAGTTGCACGGGGGATCGCCTGCCGGGCCGGAAAACGAGCCTGAGAGATAGCGGTAGAGCTGGAACACATCTCGCGGCGAGCCGAATGCTCCACCTCCAGTCGGGGTAACGAAAGAGCGATTGTCGGTACCCCCCTGCGGCGCCAGCAGGACCTTGGTGCCGACGAACCCGGTGCCGGAAAAGAGAGGTGCTCCAAACACTCTCGGGTCGAACCGCCAATACGTCTCACGCGCGAAGTCATGCTGCCAGGAGAATCCCAGGCTGAGCGGGACGTTGATCGACGAGAAGTTGGCTCCGGCGTTCCCGACGTCGAAGTCGGCAGCCAGTGCCGTGTGCAGTCCAGTAATGGTATATCCCACCGCCGGCAAGGTGACCCCGAAGGCGCCTGAAGCCTGACGGCGAAACTCAAGGGCTTGCCGGACAAGGACGGACTGGATCTCGGGGCGGAGCGCGGCATAGGCCGCGGGATCGGAACTGGTCACGTTGTAGAGGGTGAAGACCCAGTACAGAATGCTTTCGTTGCCCACGGGGTCGTTCCACCCCAGCCCGCGGGTCTCGAACACCACGCCGAGCGGGTGCCGCCGGCCGTTCTGCAAGCTGGCTTGGCCCTCCCACGACAGCCACCAGACATCACGATCGGAAGCACGCAGCTGCCCACGCAACCCGGGATGGAATATCGCCCCTTCCATGCCTCCGGGAACGCGCCCAGACGGCGGCCATCGTCGCACATCATTCGAATCACGCGAATCGAATATCGCCCCCAACACGGTGCCGTTTTCCGTGGTGCCCTTCATGTCGAAGATGAATGCGCCGGACGTATCGCCCGCCCACGGTCCGCCATCGGGGCCGACAATCCCGGCGAACTGCAGCCCGGAGTTGAAGACGTAGTTGTTCGACGTCCCCGCTGGCCAGACACAGCCGAAGACCGAACTGGTGGGGTTCTCGCCAATCCCGCCTGGCGCGCTGAGGGAGCAGTCCGTGGTGTTTGGACTGTAGGAAGGCAGCCAGGTGCTGGAGCGGGGGAAACCGCTCAGGGGGAAAGCGGCCTGGCGGACGGGCTTCGCGGGCGCCTGCGCCCCGATCGTCGCCGGCATAAGCATCGCTACGACCAAGCCGGCGAGAAATGACGGCCGTACTCGGTGCGACATGGCGACGACTCCTTGGGAGTGGGGAGGGTCCACCGGCGCCACGTCAGCCCCGGGCAGTACCCTCCAGATCAACTTGCACCGCGGAATGCACCTCGGGGAGTGCCCGCAAATCGGTCAGCACGCCGTGTGGCAGCTTCGAATCGACGCTGACCGCGGCGAGCGCCTCACCACCCGCCGCGAGCCGGGCCTGATGATACTCCGCAATATTCACCCCGGAGGCGCCGAGCATCGTACCGACCCTGCCGATGACACCCGGCACATCGCGGTTGCGCAGGATGAGCAGGAGCCCACGGGGGATGATGCCGACTTCGAAGTCATCGATCCGCACAATGCGGGGATGGCCTTCGGCGAGCAGCGCGCCGGCCACGCGCATCGTATTCCCACCCGCAGTCACCTTCAGCTCGAGCAGGTCGGCGTACTCCCCTGCTCCATCGAGCCGGGTCCGGTCGACCTGAATGCCGCGCTGCTTGGCGAGGTGCAGGGCATTCACTGCATTCACGGCGACGCCGCCGGTGGCCCGCTCCAGCAGGCCGATCATCGCACCGGCGGCGAGCGGCCGGAGCAGGTCGTCGCCTTCACCAGCGAAACGGACCTCGACCGCGGTGACGGCGCCATCGATGCATGCCGCGGCGAGTCGCCCGAGCCGGGTGGCAAGCTCGAGCACCGGCTTGAGCCGCCGCAGCCGATCGCCACCGACCAGCGCGGCATTCACCGCACGGGAGTAGTCGCCCTCCAGCAGCGCGGCCCGGACCGATTCCGCGATCTCCACCGCCACGTTGAGCTGGGCCTCCTCGGTGGAGGCGCCAAGGTGGGGCGTCAGGACGACGTTGGCCAGCTTGCGGAGGGGATGATCCGCCGGCAGCGGCTCCTGATCGAACACATCAAGCGCCGCTCCGGCGATATGACCGGAGGTGAGAGCTTCGATCAGGGCGGCTTCATCCAGCACCCCGCCGCGCGCAGCGTTGATCACCATGGCACCGCGCCGGAGCTGGCGCAGTTGCGCCGGCCCGATGAGCCCGCGGGTGGAATCGGTGAGCGGCACATGCAACGAAATCACGTCAGCCGCGGCGAGCACCTCGTCGAGCGAACCCAGCTCGATTTCGAGCTGGCGCGCAACCTCGGCATTGAGAAAGGGATCGTAGGCCATGACGCGCATGCCAAAGGCGCGCGCCCTGCGGGCGACCTCTCCGCCAACCCGCCCCGCACCGATGAGACCAAGTGTTTTGCGATACAACTCGGTGCCGCTGAAGCTGGTGCGGTCCCAGGCGCCTGCCTTCATGGAACGGTCGGCGGCGGAGACTTTCCGGATCAGGGTGAGCAGCAGCGCGAAGGCGAGTTCCGCCGCGCTGATCGTGTTGCCCGCCGGCGCGTTCATCACGGCGACACCGCGCTCGGTGGCGGCATCGACGTCGATGGTGTCCACGCCCACGCCGGCCCGGCCGATCACCTTGAGGCGAGTACCGCCCGCCAGTGACTCCCGGGTGATCTTCGTGGCGCTGCGCACCAGGATGGCATCCACGTCGGCCAGCGCGGCGGCGAGTTCGGCCCCCCTGAGACTGGGGCGTTCGATCAGTTCGAAGGCCGGATCGTTCGCGAGCGGCCCCAGCCCGTCCAACGCGATCTTGTCGGCGACCAGTACCCGGAAGCGACTCATGCGCGCACCACCCCGGCCAGCTCATCGAGCAGCTGGTCGAGTTCGGCGAGCGTATGGTCGCCCATGTGCCCGATCCGGATCGTGCTGTCCTTGAGGGTGCCGTAACCGGCGGAGATCGTGTATCCCAGCGCCTTCATCCGGTCATTGATCTCCGAACCCTTCTTTCCAACCGGGACCGTGAGGCAGGTGACCGTGGGGGAGCGATATCCTGCGGGGGCAAGCACGCGGATGCCGAGACTGGCCATCTCATCGGCCCACGCCCAGGTGCGCTGCGCCATGACGCGGTGCCGGGCCCAGCGCCCCGCGATCGTCTCGGCGTCAATCCGATCGACCTGCGCGGCGAGCGCATACATCAGCGAGACCGCCGGCGTATTCGGTGTCTGGTGCTTGTGGATGTAACTCTCGAACTCGAGCAGGTCGAAGTAGATCCCGCGGTTGGTCTGGTGCCGCGCCCGGGCCAGCGCACGGGGATGAGCGACGCCCAGCGCCAGCCCCGGCGGAAGCGCGAGTGCCTTCTGTGAACCGGTCAGCACGAAGTCCAGATCCCATGCATCGGTCTGCACCTCGGCGCCAGCCACACCGGTCACACTGTCCACCAGCAGAAGGGTATCACCCTGCGCGTGGACGACCCGGGCGATGTCGGCGATGGGATTGAGCGCACCGGTCGAAGTCTCCGAATGCACCACGGTCACGGCATCATATTTCTGGCGAAGCAACGCCTCGGTGACGAGCTCGGGGGTGTGGACCTGTCCCATGGGCAATTCCAGCACATCCACCTGACAGCCGTTGGCCTGGGCGATGCGGCAGTAGCGATCGCTGAACGCACCATTCACCAGCGCAAGGACCCGGGAGCCCCCGCAATTGCGGATCGAGGCCTCCATCAAGCCTGTCGCGGAGGAGGCCGAGATGTAAACCGGGCGGGCGGTGCAGAAGATCCGCTGCAACCCTGGCATCATCCCGGCGATCAGGTGCTCCATCGATTTACCGCGGTGTCCGATCATTGGACGAGTCTGGGCGGCAAGAATCTCGGGGAGCACTTCGGTGGGGCCAGGCAGAAAGAACCGGCCGAACGGCGGCGCCATCGTGGCGGGAGACATTCCAAACTCCATTCTGAAGAGCGACGAGTTGCGAGCCACCCAATATAAGCGACCGGCCCACCGGTTCCGACTCAGCGGTGACCGAGCACCAGTTCCAGCACTGGAGCCAGGGAACGCTCGGTGACCACCGCATCCGCCTGGCCAATTACCTCCGGCCGGGACACAATGCCGGCAAAGGCGATGAATCGGTCGATGACAGGCCTGGCTTCGAGATCGGTGATGCCGTCGCCCACCAGCATAACGGGACGGGGCAGCTCGCTGGCATTCGCGACAATCCAGTCCCGCTTGCCGCCGGAGCGGGCCAGGGGCGAGGCGTTATCGAATCCGGCGTACTGTCCCGCAGGGGAGAAGTACACTTCGACAGCGCCAACCGCCGTGGCGGCGATCCCGAGGTGCGCGGCGACATGCCGGACCGCCGGCGCCAGCCCGCCACTCAGCACTCGAACGATGACGCCGGCCTGCTGCAGTTCGCGAATCACGCGCGGGGCATCGGGCACGAGGCGCTCGACGTAGAGTGCGCCCACCCGTTCCAGCTCGGCGCGACTGGGCCGGATGAGGTCCAGCCGCCGGGCATAGACCTCCTCGAGGGGAATCGCGCCGGCCATGGCGAGCGCCGTGAGGCGTGCCACCTCCTCCCGGTGCCCGATGGCGAGTTCGTCAATGCCCTCCACCGCGGAGAGCGTGGAATCGCAATCGAAGATGACGGTGCGGGCCGAAGTCATGCGTCGGCCGCCGGCAACGGCCCGAGGGAGGCCTCGAGTGTGACGCGCCGAAGCGGCTGGGCAAGTTTGCGGCGCACGCGAGCGAGCAGGAAGACGGCGGCGAGCGCCAGCCCGAGTACCAGCCCCCACCAGAGGCCGACCGGCCCGAGTCCGACCCGGAAGCCGAGCCAGAGACTCACCGGGAGACCGATGGCCCAGTAGCCGAGGATGCCGGTGATCATCGGCGTGCGCGTGTCGCCCAGCCCGCGGAGGATGCCGATCGACGTCACCTGGATCCCGTCGAACACCTGAAAGACCGCCGCGAGCGGCAACAGGGACATCGCCACGATGATCACGGAAGGCGACGTGGTGTAGAGCCGAGCGAGCGGCCCGGGAAGCAACATGAAGATCAGGGCGGTCGAGCCCATGAAGCCGACCGCTACGGTGAGTGCGGCCTGGGCCGCCTCAATGGCGCCGCGGAGATCACGACGCCCGACCGCGTTGCCCACGACGACGGCGGCGGCGGAACTGATGCCCAGCGGCACCATGAAGGTGAGGGAGGCAAGATTGATAGCGATCTGGTGTCCGGCGACCTGATAGGTGCCCATAGTGCCCATAAGAAGCCCGACGACACCGAAGACACCGTACTCCAGCTGCTGCTGCAGCCCGATGGGAAAGCCGATGCGGAGCAGACGTCCCAATGGCGCGAGCTCGAGCGCGGCGCGGCGGAAGGGGCGGACGTCGTCCCGGAGCCAGGGCCAGGCGAGGGCAAGCAGCAGAAACGCCATGAGCAGGCGGCTGATCGTCGTCGCCCAGGCGGCACCGACCACGCCGAGTGCCGGGAAACCGAACTTGCCGTAGATCAGCACCCAGTTGAGGCCGACATTGGCGAGGTTGGCCGCCACGATCGTGAGGACAACCGGGCGCATCCGGTGCAGCGCCTGCAGGCTCTGGCGCAGCACCACAAAGGCAAAGAGGCCGACGGTGCCGGGGATGCAGACCCGGGTGTAGGCCCCGGCGAGCGGGACCACCTCGACAGGCTGGTGCAGCGCACCGAAGACCGCGGGGGCGGGCCACAGCAGGAGTGCGGTGGGCAGGCAGAGGAGGACGGCGAGCACCATGCCGCGCTGGATGCCGCGGGCGATCTCCTCGTGATCGCCGGCACCGACCGCGTGCGAGAGCACCGGATCGAGGGCCATGAGGGTGCCCATGCCGAGAATCGTCGCGCCGAAGTAGTAGACATTGCCAAGGGCCACGGCCGCCAGCGCCTCGGCGGAGAGATGCCCCACCATGATGGTGTCGACCACACCCATGGCCATCAGGCCGACCTGCGCCACCACCACGGGCAGCGCCAGCCGGAGCAGCACGCGGAGATCCGCGGCTCGGGGCAGGCGAAACGAGACAGGCATGGGCCGAATGGTGGCGAGAGGTGCGGATGCGCCCGGGTGGAATCGAACCACCGACCCTGAGCTTAGAAGGCTCATGCTCTATCCAACTGAGCTACGGGCGCGTACAGGGTGGAACAAAGGTAAGGGGGAAACCCATGCGGAACCAAGAACGTAGGCGGGGTTTTCCAGCGCTGGTCCGACCATCCCTCATCAGCAGAGACGCCATGATCGCTACCCTCCCGCTCCTCGCCATTCTGCTCGGCGCCAGCTCACCCGCCTATCCCGATGGGCAGAGCGTCATCCAGGCGATGCACCCGAATCGACATCGCTCCTCTCGACAGTGCGCAGACGATCTTCTTCCGCCGGGACTCGCTGTACGCCTTCCGGCACGGCAAGCTGGCGGGTGCGCAGCCGTTTGTGCATCCGCTCATGGTGCTGGGGTTTGACGCCTACTTCGATCCTCCGGCCGTCACGGCGGCGAAGCTGCAGGCGTTGCACTTCGACCTGAGCAAAGTGCACGAGGAGTCGTGGCAGGGCCGGCCGGCCATTGTGGTCGGTCCGCTGGCAGGCGACACGACTTCCACCCAGTTCTGGGTCGACCGCGAGCGTCTCGTCTTTGTCCGGATGATCGAACCGGCGACTGGCGGGAGGCCTGGCACCGCGGAGACCCGGTTCAACCAGTATCAGGCACTGGGCAAGGGGTGGCTGTCGGTCGAGGTGACCTTTGGTGTCGGCGGGGTGCTCCAGCAGAAGGAGACCTACGCCGATCCGCGTGCGGATGTCGAGTTGCCCGAGACACTGTTCGACCCGGCACGGTACGGGGCGCCTGGGTGGGTGGGGC
>Ga0163150_10000214_pt1 | contig 106468 bp, 81 predicted proteins | sample OliLakLV19P2IB_FD_148628 | JGI IMG/M metagenome (GOLD analysis project Ga0163150, IMG submission 148628) | Freshwater microbial mat bacterial communities from Lake Vanda, McMurdo Dry Valleys, Antarctica - Oligotrophic Lake LV.19.P2.IB | ecosystem: Environmental > Aquatic > Freshwater > Lake >...
TCAGCCTGCTGAAAAACAATCACACCGAGAAAGTCGGCGTCAAGAACAAACGCCTCCTCGCCGCCTGCAGCGAAGAATACCTGGAGGAAGTCTTGTTCGACACGTAACTTATGACGCAATCGCCCTGCCACCTGGGGCCCCTTAGTAGTGTTTCAAAATGCCGTGCGTTCTGAAACACACAGATGGATCAAAAGTCCGCCACCTCGAAACTCCCCAAGCGGTGTTCTAACTGCATCCGGAAGGAGTAACGCATGGGGCATGCAGCCCGCGACACGGAATCGGCCGCGCAACACAAGCCCACGGGCGAGACCGCACCGGTGTCGCAATCGCCCGCCTCCTTGACTACTCTGGCGGCTGCTTCGGCACAAGCGGCCGCGCCTTCGACGCCGCCCGCACCTGCGCCGCTTCAATCCGCGGCGGCAATCTCCTTGAAACCGTCTACCGCGCGGGCCGTCGTCGGCATGCCCGGTTGGCAGGTTTCAATCGTTGTGGGCTTGCTGATCGCAGTTTTTTTAAGTTGCAACGTCCTCTTCGATCCTTGGGAAAGCAACGACTTCGGCACAATTTGGCGGGCCTTCGCCATCGGGACCGCGTTGGTCGAGATCGTCTTACTGGCGATCTGGGCGATTCTTGCGCCGCAACGATCGATCGATCGGCTGACTTCTGCCGGGTTGCTGGTCGGAGCCGTGGTTTGCAGCTACGCACTGGGCGAGTTGCTCGACAGGGGGTACGTCACCCGTGACGTTTGGGAACGCGCCGTAATGCTCGTGATCTGGTTCGTTCTTAGCCTGGCGATCGTGTGGCTGATCTCACCGCGCTTTCACTGGCGTATCTGGCGAATGAGCAGCACGCACGTGCCGCGTGTTGTCGATGGCCGCTCGGGACATCAGTTCACAGTCCGCCGGCTGCTGTTATGGACGGCGCTGGCCGCCGCGCTGTTGGGCGTGGCGACTCGCGTGTTCCCTTCGCGCGATGTCATCCTCGGCGAGTCCAACAATTGGGCGATGGTTCTCGACGATGTCACGAGATGGTTTAGCCAACTCAATCATCCGCCGGTGTTTTTGTTCCTTGTTGTCACGTTGGCCTGCCTTCCCTTGACATTGGCCAATCGACGCTGGAACGCGTCGGCGTCCCTCGTCGCTCTCGCCGCTTGCGGGATGGGAGTGGTGGGACTCCATGACATGGAGGACGAATGGAGGCAGTCCGACTGGTTCCAAATCGGACACATCATGCTTGCGGCGGCGTGCGCGATGACCGTCAGCCTGTTCTTCGTGCGGGCGTGCGGTTTCCGCGTCGCCGTCTCGAAACGCGATGAAGACTGGCTCGACGCGCAGTTGGCCGGTCAGCCCACCGATGGATCAACGACCAATTGCCCGCCGCGCCGCACGTGGGTCTCGTATTGGAGGTTCCCGCTTTCGGCGGCGCTGCTGCTTGTGGCGCTGGCGGCAATTGGCTGGCAAGCCATTGGCAAGATGCCCGACTGGACCGATCATTGGCTGGAAAGCACGTGGTCGGGAACCGGACTGGATGCAACCTATCAAGACGGAAGGCTGGTTCGATTGGATTGGCTTCGCGGCGTCAACGGCAATAACGCGAGGACTTCCGCCGAATCGATGGCGGAGGAGTGGGAAGGAAAGCTTACGGCGGCCCAGCTTTCCTTGATATTGCAGGAAGAGTCGGTCCCACGGCTCTATTTGGGCGGAGCGGAAGTTAGCGACGAACAGCTCGACGAGCTGGCGCATGTCAGGGGACTGAAAGAAGTATCGTTCGCTAGTGCGTCGACCACGGATTCCAGGCTCGTCCATTTGAAGCATCTGCCCCTATCCGAGGAACTCGATCTTAGCGGTTCGTCGATTACCGACGCGGGTCTCGAACAATTGGCGACGATGTCCGCAATCAAGATGCTCGACCTTTCCCGCACCAACATTACCGACGCGGGGCTGGTTCATTTGGAAAAAATTCCCAATCTGAAAGTGATCAACCTAGCGGCAACCGCCGTTACCGACGCAGGCCTCGTTGACTTGGCGAAGGCGCAGCAACTGGACGACGTGAATCTTTCCGTGACTGCCGTTACGGACGCGGGGCTTCGCCCACTGGCGAGCCTGCAGGGCCTGACGTATCTGAACGTTTCGGAGACTGCCGTCACCGATGCAGGGCTGGTCCACCTAAGTCGTTGCGCGAAGCTTTGGCGGTTGCAACTCGATGGAACACAAATCACGGATGCGGGCATGGTTCATTTGGCCAGTCTGCCCGCGCTTGCGGAACTTTCTCTTGACGAAACGTCGATCACTGACGCGGGATTGATGGCTTTGGCGCGCTGTGGAAAACTCCAACGGCTGGACGTAGCGGGCGCGCATGTTACGCCTGATGGCGTACAGAAGCTGGAAGCCGCCCTCCCTCAAGCTGCGATTCGAGCACCGAACGCGTACTCCGAATTCCCAAACCCTACCCCCATTGAATAGGTACTGATAAAGTCCGCGTAGCGTCCGCTTTAGCGGACGCTGACTAAGCTCGCGACTCGCGCTGCATCCGCTGAAGCGGACCCTACGTTTACCTATTTAACTATTTCGATCGATTCCGCCCCATGCCCCAAAACAGCCTCCTCACCGCCGAGCAGTTCATTCTCCAAGAGCAGCAACGGCGGCATCCTCATGCCTCGGGTGAGTTCTCTTGGCTGCTCTCGGGCATCACGCTGGCGACAAAGTTCATTGCGGCGCATATTCGCCGCGGTGGGTTGGTTGACGCGCTCGGCTCGACCGAGACGACGAACGTCCAAGGCGAGACGCAGCAAAAGCTCGACGTGCTGGCCAATCAGACGTTGCTCGAGTGCCTGGGCGATCGCGGGAATGTCGGGATTCTGGCCTCGGAAGAAAACGAAGAGCCCACGGTCGTGCTCAAAGATCCGCACTACGGCCAGTACGCCGTGGTCTTCGATCCGTTGGACGGGTCGAGCAACATCGACGTGAACGTGAGCGTCGGCACGATCTTCTCGATACTGCGGCGCGACGACAATGCGCCGCATGGCCACGATCCGCTCTCCGACGTGTTGCAGCCTGGCTCGCGGCAAGTGGCCGCCGGTTACGTGGTGTACAGCGCGTCGACGATGCTCGTCTTCAGCACCGGCGAGGGCGTACACGGCTTTACGCTCGATCCGTCGATCGGCGCGTACATTCTGACGCATCGCGCTATCCGCATGCCCGCGCAGGGGCGGTACTACTCAGTAAACGAGGCGAACCTGGCCAGTTTTCCGAACGCCTATGCCACGTTTCTGTCCGACTTGCGGGCAGGGCGTGCAGGACGTGCGTACTCGTCGCGGTACGTCGGCTCGCTGGTGGCCGATTTCCACCGCACGCTGCTCAAGGGAGGCGTGTTCCTTTATCCGCCCACGCGGCAATACCCCGGCGGCAAGTTGCGACTTTTGTACGAAGCCAATCCAATTGCCTTTCTCACCGAACAGGCCGGCGGCATGGCCAGCGACGGGCAACAGCGAATTCTCGACATTCTGCCGACTGGACTTCACCAGCGGACGCCACTGATCGTGGGGAGTCCATTCGAGGTCTCGCGATTGCTCGAAACAATCGCGGCTGAAAAATGATCTCGGATGTGCTTGTAGTGACACGAATCGATCGGGTCCGGCAATCTCGAAGCCCGTGCCGAAGCTACCGGACCCGATAAATCGGGTCACTACAAACCGTTAATTTCGGCAAGCTGCGATGACTCTTCCGACTTTACGGATTATTCCGTGAATTCGGATTCTTCTTGGCTTAACGATAATGCTGGCCGATGACACGTAGGACGTGACGGTTATATCGATTCTACGAGGGGGATGACCCGTGAAGATTAAGCTATCGGCCTTTTCGCTCATTCTGGGGCTCGCTTTGATTTCACGGCAAGTGCGTGCCGAGGACGAGCCCGCCGCCATCCAGCCGAGCGCCGACGCCCCGAGTGCTGCCGAGACCATCGGGCCGCCGCCCGATCCCGGTTCGTGGGTACACGATGAGAGCGAACCGTTTGGCTCGACGGGCGGTTCCTGCGGCCTCGACGGCACGGGTTGCGGCGGCGAGGGCTGCGGAGACTGCAGTTGCTGCGAACCCTGCACGCCGCCCTGGATGCACCTGTGCTCGGTGTACGGCGACTTTCTCTATCTGCGGCCGCGCAGCGCCGAAGTGGATTTTGCCGTGCCCATCGATGGCCCCATCGTGCAACCTCCCACGGGCAACCCGATCCAGGTTGGCCGCACGACTAATGTCGACCCGGGCTACGAGCCGGGCTTTCGGGTCGGTTTTTGGTCGGCTTTGTCGCCCTGCTCGAGCATTGGCGGCAGCTATACGCGCTACGAGAGCAACACCTTCAACAGCGTCAGCACCGACGCTCCTGATGTGCTGCGGTCGTTGGTCTCGCACCCTTCGAGCCAAAGCGCGGCGACCGATTTCCTTAGTGCGAATGCCGGATACAGCCTGGACTTCGACTTCGCCGATGCCGATTTCCGCCGCATTTTCCTGCATGGCGACACCTGGGCGATTAACTATTTGCTGGGCGGTCGCTACGCTCGCTTGTCGGAAGATTTCGAGGCGCATTTCTTCAACAACGGCACGGAATCCGTGCGGAACAACATTGACTTCGACGGTGGCGGTATTCGTTTCGGGCTCGATGGGCAGCGATTTGCCGCCAACTGTGGGCTGATGGCCTACTGCCGCGGCACGGCCAGCTTCGTCGCCGGCGAGTTCCGTGCGCATTACTTCCAAGGCCAGAGCTTCGATCCCTCCGTGGTCGACACCAGTTGGAAGGCCGGGCGCATCGTGCCGATCTTGGACTTGGAGATCGGCGCCGGTTGGACCAGCCCCAAGCAGCACGTGCGGCTCAGCGCCGGCTACATGGTCAGCTCGTGGTTCAACACGGTCAAGGTCCAGGATTTCATCAACGCGGTGCAGAACAACAATTTCAACGAACTGAGCAATGCGCTTACTTTCGACGGACTGACGGCCAGGGCCGAGTTCCGCTGGTAGGCGGCACAGATCCAGGCAAGCGGCCGGTGTAAGCCGGCTGTTTTTTGGCGAGCTGCCGGTGTAAGCCGGCTGTTTCTACGGGGCTCGAAGAATCGTCCCTTGGCAACGTAAACGGGGGGCTTGCGCCACCCCGCCCACCAAGCAGGAAGAGACTGACGCACAACGAAGCCGGGCCGGCTCCAAAACTGGAGCCGGCCCGGCTTTTTTTGCGCGCCAGTGGCAGCAAACCGCCTCAATCGCTGGGCGCATCTGCTTACCGAGCCACGGGTAAAGTTTGCGCCTCGGTACTTGCTACCCCATTTCACCCAGATTACTATTTGATCCGCACAGCAATTTGCGCAATTTCTCAGATTTTGCACGACACGCCGGTTCTGACGGCATGTCTTTCCGGCTACGGCTGGCCGTTTACTACCGGGAGAATGCACCATGATCTCGTCCCAATCACTACGCCAGCGGTTCGCCCGCACGACGGCCAAGCGGTCGTTTTTCCGCACAACGCAATTGCGTGTGGAAACGCTCGAAGAGCGGCGACTGCTGACGATCGACCTGTCGGGAGTCGCCTCATGGTTCGAGCAGGGCTCGAGCCCCATGCTCAATGCGAGCAGCAACGCCGACCCCGGCAATCCGGCCAGCGGCGCGGTCGAGGCCGTGGCGGTCGATCCGAACAATCCCGCGCACGTATTGGTCGGCACGGTGAACGGCGGCATTTGGCGAACCACGAACGCCACCCGTCCGTTTGACGGCGTCGATAACGACGGCGCAAACGGCATCGACGACCCGCTTGAGCAGCCCACCTGGGAGCCGCTAACGGATCAATTTTCGTCGCTGGCCATTGGCGACCTTCGCTTCGACCCTGCGGACCCAACCGGCAACACGCTCTTCGCTGGCACGGGCTCGGCCAGCAGCTTGAGCAACGCTGGCGGCCTGCCGATCGGCGTGTTTCGCACGACCGACGGTGGCAACACGTGGTCGGTTTTCCAAATCACGGCTGTGGCGGGCGAGCCTTCGGTACGCGCGATCCTGCCCACTACCTTCGACGGCGACGCCGTCGCGCCGGGTGTGCAACAAGTGGTGCTGGTCGGCACAACCTCGAACACGGGCTTGTTCCGCAGCATCGATGCCGGCCAAACGTATACTCCCATCTCGGGCACGAACGGCTTGCCGACCGGCGCCGTGACTCAGATCATCTCCGACCCGAACAACGCCTCGCGATTTTTCGCGGGAGTCGTCGGGCAGGGCGTCTTTCGCAGCGACAACGGCGGCTTGAACTGGACCGCGGTGAACACCAATCTCACGAATCTGGCAGGTTCGACGGTCGTTCAGGTTGCGGCGCATCCGGGCGGTGGAACCACGGTTCTGCACACGTTGATTTCCGGTCCTAACCCAGTAGCCTTCACGTCGAATGACGGCGGCAACAATTGGACCGCGTTGGCCGCACTGCCGGCCAGCTTCACGAGCACGAATAACGGCCTTTATACGTCGCGGGCGTCGGACCAGCTCACCATCGATCCGACGAATTCGCAGATTCCCTACGTCTCGAAGGGTTACGGCAGCAGTCCCTTCGTGTTGCGATACAACCCCGCCGCGGGCGGAAGCTGGGACACGATCGAAAACCCAGGCGCCTCGGGCGATACGCGGCCGCACGTCGATACGCGCGATCTGCGTTTCATCGGCACGAACGTGCTCGTCAGCGCCAATGACGGCGGAATCTACTTCCTGGCAAATCCGCTCGACGCGGCCAATAACCGCTGGACGTCGCTGCACGGGCGCGGCTCCACTGGCTTGGGCGTGACCGAGTACCACAACGTCGCCTGGGACAGCACCTTTGACGTCGTCACGGGTGGCGCACAGGACAACGGCACGACGGTTCAGAACGCCACCGGCGACAACATTTGGACGCAGTACCACGGCGCCGACGGCGGCGACGTGCAAGTGGATACCGTCAATGCCGGCGCGGGGCGCGTCTTCCGCTATGCCAGCAGCCAGAACTTCGGGTCGGGCTTCATGACGCCCTTTGCCAACGGGCTGTCGCGGCACACGTTTGACTCGGCTACCAATGAGCCGATCGCTTCGGTCGACTTGATCCCCATGACGGGGCTCACCAATTTCACACCGAACTTCGTTCCTCCTTACGAGCTCAACGCCGTCAATCCGGCGCGGCTTGTGACGGGCGGTTCGGGCACCAGCCCGGTGTACGAGTTGATGAACGCCGCAACCGCGCCCAACGCAGCGGGCGCAACCTGGCAAGCCGTGCCCGTGGGAGCGAGCTTTGGCAGCGTCAGTAGCGCCGCCAATGGCAGCCCGATTGCTTACGGCGGTCGGCTCGGTGGCGTGGATAACCCGGAAGTGCTCGTCATTGGCTCGGGAAGCGGTGTGTTCGTTCGTTCCACCGCTGGCGGCACGCTGAACGCCACACCGACGGCATTCCCCGGGGGAACGGTGCAAGACGTCGTGCTCGATCCGGAGAACTGGCAACACTTCTTCGTCACCGACGGCGCAGGCGTGTTCGAAACGACCGACGCTGGCACGACGTGGGTCAATCTCACTCGCAATTTGGCGGCGGTCAACAATCGAATTCTCTCGATCGAGTTCATCCCCACCGCTAGCCTCGGCGGTCTGGTCGTCGGCGGCAATCTGGGCGCCTCGCGACTGCTTTTAGACAACCCCGTCGCGCAGTGGGCCCGCTTTGGAGACAACCTGCCCAACGCTTTGGTGATGGATCTGGACTACAACGCGGCCGACGACGTGCTCATCGCCGGCACCTACGGTCGCGGCGCGTTTTCCGTGACGAATGCTTCGATCGTGATCGACGACGTGGGCGTGCTGAACATTTGCGGCGACGAGGATTTCGTCAATCAGGACGACGTGTTCCGACTGATCCGCAATGCGATGAACCCGCTGATCCTGGACGTGTACCTCAACTCGATTGCGCCCGTGTTTTCGGTTGCATTAGCGGTTATCGAGCAAATCAACGTCTTCGGCGTCGGCGGCAATGACACGTTGATCGTCGACAGTTCCAATGGTCTGATCACGGTCCCCAATGGCATCCGTTGGGACGGCGACGGCGCATGCCCGGATATGGATGAAGGCGGCAACGCCGGCGTCGGTTTCGGTTACGACCGCGGCATCGACACGCTGCAATTGCTGCAGACGGGCGGCGATCAACAAGCCACGGACACCTACAGCGTGGGCCCCGACATCGGCTCGGGCAAGTCCATCATCGTCGGTCCCAGCGGCACGCAGACGATCTTCTTCGAAGAGCTGGAACCCGTGATCGATCTGGTTCCAGCGGCCACGCTCAATGTCAACGCCACACCCGAACACAACGCCATCACGTACTCCGACGCGGCCGTGGCCACCAACGGACTCATCACGATCGACAATTACGAGTCGATCGAGTTCTCGAACAAAGCCAACGTCGTGATCAATGCGGGTTCGGGCGACGATGTCGTGAGCGCCGACAACGCGCTCACGCCCACCGCCATGGTCTCGCTCACCATCAACGGCGACGACGGCCGCGACACAATCACGTTGGCCCAGTTGACCGTGCCGACAACCGTGAACGCCGGAGCGGGCAACGACGACGTCGACGGTTCGCTGGTCACCGCCGCTATCCTCACGCTCGACGGCGGCGATGGGAACGATCGCCTCGTCGGTGGCGCCCTGGGCGACACGCTCACCGGCGGCAATGCCGACGATACGCTTCTGGGTGGCGCGGGCAACAACACCTTCACGGGCGGCGCAGGCATCGATACGGTGATTGTGCTGGGCACACCGCTCGCCGATCTGATTTCACTTTCGCAGACCGCGGCCGCAACGCTGGTGTCCAGCATCAACGGCAACGTCCGCACCGACACCATCAACACGATCGAAGCCGTGACGCTCGATGCCCTGGCCGGCGCCGACACGATGATCGTGACGCAAATTGACGCCTTGGTTCTGGCCCCGGCCGGCAGCGTGCCCATCCAGGTCATCGGTGGACCTCCGGGCGCCGGCGATACGCTGCGCGTGTTCGACGATGGGCTCGGCGACACCGACATTCAACGCATCGGCCCCGACGGAGCGTCGGGCTTCTTCACCATCGGCCCGCTCGCTCCTATCAGCTACGAGGGCGTGGAGTACGCGGCGCTGATTCCCCAGAATTCGATCACCGGTGGAACCGGCGCCGACGGCCTCGGAAGAATCTTGGTCTTTAAGGTTGATCCATTCGAGCAAAACAACAGCCTGCCCTCGGCCACGCACATCGGCGCGGGCGCCACGCTCAACGTCGATCCGACGATCGACCCGCCCGGCTTCGATTTCGCACAACAACAGATTCCCGGCGACGAGGATTGGTACCGCTTTGTCGCGGCCGAAACGGGCGTGCTCGATTTCCAAGTCTACTTTCGCGAAGCCCCCACGCTGCTCAACGGTCGTGCTGGCCTGCCTGGAAACGGCGCGCTGACCGTGCAAGCCTACGATTCCGACGGGCTGCCTGCGGTCGGCAATCCGCTGGGCACCGGCACCCCGCTAACGGACCCTGCCGGCAATGTTATCGGGCGGCACGTGGCCATTCCGGTGGTGCGCAATCAGGTTTACAACCTGCGGATTTTCGGAACGACGGCCAACTCGATCAACGTTTACAACTTCAGCGTGATCAACGTGCCGACGCCGATTCCGCAGCAGGTCGACCTGACCGCGGCCACGGATAGCGGCCGCAACGACAGCGACGACATCACGAACTTCGACGCCGTAGGCGGCGACGCCGCGGTCTTCGACATTGTCTTGGACGACGACCGGCTGGATGAGTTCAATAACCTGAATCTGCTGCCCGACACGGTCAATGACGACCTGGCCACCGTGGGCTTTGACTACGGCGTGCAAGTCTTCAATAACGGCGTGTCGATCGGTTTCGCCTTCCTGACCGCGGCAAACACTTGGCGATTCACGGCCACCGCGGGCGATCTGCTCGAAGGGCACAACAATTTCATCAGCGCGGCCGTTTGGGTTCGCGACCGTGCCACGCCAGCCGTTTTGGGCCGTGGCGATCTCTCGCAGCCGTTGCAAGTGACGCTCGACACCATCGCGCCGCCGAATCCCAGCATTCTCATCGACCCCGCCACCAGCGACACCGGTGTTGCGGCCTTCCCGGCCACGATCGCCGATCGCGTGACCAGCGACGCGGCCACCGGATTCCTCGGCCGCGCCGAGGCCAATTCCATCGTCCGCCTCTGGGCCGATGGCGATCCGGTTTCCTTGGGGCTGATCAACGCCTCGGACGTGTTTCAGGGATTGACCGTGACTGAGCCCTTGGATGGCGACGAAGTGTTCCCCAACGGACAGTGGGATCTGACGCCGCGCTTCGACCTGAACGATCCCTCGGTCGGCTTCCCGTTGGATGGCTTCCGGCAGATCACGGCCACGGCCGAGGACGTGGCAGGCAACGAGTCGAGCCGCGCGACTCCCGCCGTGCTGAACATCTTCATCGACACGCAGGGACCGCAGGTTACCAGCGTGCATGTCACCGATGATCCCGCTTTCGACTTGTTCGATCCCAAGCCCACGCAGGGGCCCACGCCACTGGTGTTCCAACTTTCGATCGATATCCGCGATCTTCCCAATCGCAACAACATCGACCCGAACTTCCTCTACGATGCCCTGGCCCACAATCCGGGTCACGACAACGATCCGGCCGAGGATCCGGGCAACTACATCCTCCGCGGCGATCACAACGGCGTTATTCCGATTCAAACCGTGCAGTTCATTCCCGACGCGCCGCAGAACGGAGTACCGGCCACGGGCACGATCGTGCTCACATTCTTCGAGCCGCTTCCCGACGATCGCTTCACGCTCACGCTCAAGGATTCGCTGGTCGATCCGGCCGGCAATAAGCTCGACGGCGAAAGCAACGCCGTGCAACCGCTGGAAGATCCGTTCTTCCCCAGCGGCGACGGGCAGCCGGGCGGCGACTTCGTGGCCCGCTTCACGGTCGACAGCCGGCCGGAGATCGGCGTCTGGGCAGCCGGTAGCGTGTACGTCGACACCAACGGCAACTTTACGTTCGATCCGCAGAACTTGGACTTCGTCAATCGCGACATCACTTACGTGCTGGGCTTCACCAGCGACGACATTTTTGCCGGTAACTTTGCCCTGAATCCTGGCGACATTGCCGACGGCTTCGATAAACTGGCCGCCTACGGCAAGGTCAACGGACAATTCCGCTGGCTGGTCGATACGGACAACGACGGCGTGCCGAACGTCAACCAGGTCGATCCGGCGAATATCAACGGCTTGCCCTTCGCGGGCGAGTTCGACGGCAACACGGCCAACGGCGACGAAGTGGGCCTGTTCACCGGCTCGGTGTGGTGGTTCGACACGAATCACGACTTCAAGGTCGACTTTGCACTGAACAGCAGCTTGCGAGGCTATCCGATCGTCGGCGACTTCGACGGCGATGGCTTCGACGACCTGGCCACCTGGACCGACGACCGCTTTCAATTTGACTTGGCCAACGGCGTGCTGCGCGGCTGGAACGGCACGGTCGACGCGACGATCAATTTTGGCTTCATCGGCGTGCGCGAGCGGCCCGTGGCCGCCGACATGGATCAGGACGGCATCGACGACATTGGCCTGTTCGTGCCCGATCGCGGTGGCGCCACGCCGCGCGAAACGGCCGAGTGGTACTTCCTGTTGTCGAACAGTTTTGGCCGAGAGATTCCTGACGACGGAGGCGCCGCGGCGGCCTTTGCGGCGATTGCCGGAACCGTCAATACGCTCGACCATCCCTTCACGCCGATCCCCTTTGGCAAGGATATCTTTGCCCAGTTTGGCGATGAGTTCGCCGTGCCGGTGTTGGGCAACTTCGACCCGCCGTTCCCCGGCGGCAGTGCCCAGATTACGACGGGCTTCAAGAATCCGCGCGAGGCGGTCGACGTGAACGACGACGGCCACATCACCCCGGTCGACGCGCTCTTGATCATCAACCAGTTGAACGGCGTCGGGGCCCATCAACTGGGCGTGCAACTCGCCGCATCGGCCGCCGGTCCCTACATCGACACTAATGGCGACGGCTACCTGACGCCGGTCGATGCCTTGTTGGTCATCAATCGACTGAACGCAAATGCGGCGGCAGGATCTTCATCGTCTAGCTCGCTACGAACGGCAGCGGAAACGATCGAAAGTCCGTCACGGGCAGTTGTCTCCACGACGGACGAAGCCAACACCGCGACGCCGCTGGACGTGTCGAAACGCCAGGTTTCGACGCAGCAATCGTCTCTGGTGTCGGCAAGCCTGCTGCTCGCCACGCCCAGTTCAACGCCCGTTTCCTTCGCGCAAGGCCAATTTGGCGGGCAATGGGAGGGCCGCGACGGTCGCCGGGCCGTAAACGTCGCCGATACGGTGTCGGACGTGTCGCCGGCAGTGCGTCGCATGCACGCGCTGATCGACGGCGGCTTGGCTCGCCTCGGTTCCGGCCGATCGCGCTTGCCACGGCTGGAAGACTCGGCCCATTGGGAGGACGCCGAGGGGGATGAGGTCGTGTCGTCGTTGGCCCGCGAAGTGGCCAAGACGGCCCGCCGGCAATCGGCGAAGGACGCCGCGTTCGCCGACTTGGTTTGACGATTCGTGGCATTTGATCGACGGTGGGCGAGACGATAGGCTGTGGCCATATCTTGACAGAAGGTCTTTTGTAGCATAAGGTTATGTGATCGATGAGTGTGATCGCTATTTCTAGAACTGCAGGCACGCTGGCGAAGACCATTGCCGTGCATTCGAGCGGCATGCGAATGGGCTGAACTGGGCAATTGGCATCATCGGCGCCGTTTACCGGGGATCGGATTAACCACGGCTACTTCAGCAAGTAGGGCACAATCGATCATGGCGACGACGGCGATCATGGCGACGACGGGAAACGATCTCCGTATTCCACTGAGCGCCGTGGTGTACCAGGAATCGCGGTGGTGGATTGCGCATTGCCTGGAACTGGATCTAGTCGCCGAAGGAAAATCCCCGGATGACGCGATTCAAACGCTTTACCGCTTGACCGAACTTCAACTCGGCAAGGCAATGGAGGAAGGCGACATCACCTCCGCTTTTCACCCAGCGCCTGCCGATGTTTGGCGTATGTATTGGATCGCCGGAAAGCAACCCGATTCGCGTGCCGCGCCGCGATTCAAACTCAAAGCCCCGGTGGATCGCTTTGAAACCAGACAACTTGTTCTTACGTGATGGCGCACCGCAAGCCTCTGAAGTATCGCGATCTCCGCAAGCGGCTCAAAGTGTTTGGCATTGCGGAGGAGAAGGCTCGCGGCAAAGGCTCCGAACGCATGTTCGTAGGAATTGTCAACGGAAGGGTTGAGAGGATTCCGACCAGGTGCCATAACGAAGGCGATGAAAAGCCAGTTGCCGTAATCGAATCGATCAGGCGACGATTCAATCTAACCAAGGAACATGGCATCACCGATAAACAGTTCTACGGTTAGCCAAATACTCGACGGTCAATTTCGCGCGTTGCCGCGGTGATTCTTTTCGCGCCGGAATTCCACGGTGCCGTAAACCTCAGCGAGTTACTGGCCGGCTACCGTCGACCGCCAGATCCCGATCGTCCTCGCATGCTCCACCCGCTCGACATTCACGTCGCCAATGACGAAGAGCGCCGCGCTGCGCACGCGAACGTCTACGACGTGTGGGCCCGCGGGGCGACGGTCGAGGAGCACGTCAATCGTCGAGACGCCTCGCCCCTGCATCGCCGTGGTCGTTGGATCGTGGGCTGCGTCGCAGGCCGCGTGGTCACGTCGCTGGCCAGTCATGCGGTCTCGTTTCGGCTGCACGGGCAGAGCGTGCCCGCAATTGCCATCGGATCGGTCCACACGATGGCCGAGCACAGAGGGCGTGGATTCGCGCCGCGGCTGCTGGAATGGACCGAACGGTTCGAGCATCAACAGGGCGCGCGTTTGAGCGTCCTTTTTTCGGACATCAAGCCCGACTATTACGCGCGGCTGGGATATCGCCGCTGTCCGGCGCATCGTGGTTTTGCGGAAGCCGAGGCGTTTACGACGGACACCGATGGATCGCTGGACGGCTTTCGATTGGAGCCCTTTGCCGCCGACCAAGGTCGCGACGAGATGCAGCGGCTGTACGCCGCCGACTACGGCCGCGAGCCCTTGTCGATGGAACATGCCGGTGAGTACGGCCGCCATCTCGCAGACCGCCGGCCCGACGATGTGTATTGCTGGCTCGTTTCCGAAAGCCAGCACGCGGGCTATGTGCGCCTGACGCGTGCCGGAGACCTGATCAAGATTGCCGACTATGCCGTCGCTCCTTCGGCCGGTGAGGAAACCGCGCGAGAGGCGTTGTTTCGCCTGGTCATCGCCCAGGCCGCCACGCAAGGCGCAAAACGCATCGGCGGTTGGTTTCCCGATTCGGCCAGCGCGCGGGCCTGCTTCCGGTTGGAAGATCGCCCGGACGAGATCACGATGATCAAGCCGCTCGATGCCGCGCTGGAAGTCGACGACGCCTGCCTGGCCGCCGCCGATCGCCTGGTCGAAATCGATCACGTTTAGAAGTTGATCGGGTGGCACGCCGTCGTTGACTTCAGCGTCGGGCCTGCGACACTAGTGCTTTGTCAATGCTCAGATTTTGGGTAGCAGAAGTCGTGAGACTTCTGACGTTCGCAGAATCAGGGTAATACGGAACTCTCACGAGTTCCGCTACCGCAAACCAAGATGTGACACAGCGCTAGGCGCAGCGTGGCGATGAATTGAGTTCCATCGTTCTAAGGGAACGCCGATGCTCGTCAATCTTTTGCTGGCGGCTCTGGCGGCTGCGATCATCCTGATCGTGCTCCTCGGCTGGAGCTTGCTACGCAGGGGCAAGCAAAGGCCACGCGCTCGTGACGACGTCGCGGAATACGTCCCATCCGTCCGGCCAGATTACGCGGAGCAGGAGATCTCCCGCTTGCCGGCCGCTCCATCGGCGCCTGCCACTGCCCCCGCGGATCCGGCGGCCCATTCGGCAATTTCCGCCGCGATCGCCGCGACCATCGAAGCCGATAGTGCTGCCGGCAGTGAGCAATCGCCGCTCAACCCAGCCGCGCTCCATGCCGGCGAGGAAAAGTACCGCGTGTTGGTCGAGAACGCGAACGAAGCCATCTGCGTGGCTCAGGATGGCGTCGTTCAATTCTCCAATCCGAAGTTCCAGCAATTGTTGGGCTACGACGCGTCGCGGCTGGCCAATATGCCGTTCACCGACATCATCGCGCCTGAGGACCGGCAGATGGTGCTCGACCGCTATCGCCGCCGTCTGCAAGGCGAGGATATTCAGCACCGCTACGAGTTCCGCATTCTCACGGCCGCCGGCGAGCTGCTGTGGATCGAGATCAACTCAGTGGTCATCGATTGGCAGGGCAAGCCCGCCACGCTCTCCTTTTTTCGCGATATTGACGAACAGAAGTATGCCGAAACCGCGCTCCGCGACAGCGAGGCCCTTTACCATTCGCTCGTCGAAAGCCTCCCTCTGGCCATCTTTCGCAAGGACCTCGAGGGGCGTATCCTGTTCGGCAATCGACTGTTTTGCGACACGCTCGACCTGACCGCCGAGGAACTTGTCGGCAAGCTCGACTACGATCTCTTTCCGCGCGAGCTGGCGGAAAAATTCCGCCGCGACGACGCCACGGTTTTGGCCTCGGGAACGGTCCTGGAAGACATCGAGGAATACCGCACGGCGGACGGCGAAACGCTGTACGTGCAAGTGCTCAAGGCGCCGGTGCGCAACGCCCGGGGAGAAACCGTCGGCGTGCAGGGCATGTTCTGGGATGTCTCGGCGCGCAGGCGGGCCGAAGAGGCCCTCTCGCTAAAGGCGGCCGAGCTCGAGCAATCGGAAGAAGCCCTGCGCGAAAAAACCGCCATCTTGCAATCGGTCTTAGACAGCATCGCCGACGGCGTCGTGGTCGCCGACGAGGCGCAAGGATTTTTGCTGTTCAATCCGGCCGCCGAGCGCATCCTGAAGATGGGCCGCATCGAAACGACGCCCGCCGATTGGGTCCGCCGCTATGGGCTGTTCTTGCCCGACGAGCGCACGCCCTACCCTGCCGATGACTTGCCGCTCGTTCGGGCCATGCACGGCGAAACCGTCAACGACATCGAAATCTTCGTCCGCCGCGACGAAACGACCGACGGCGTCTGGTTGAGCGTGAATGCCTCGCCGCTGAAGGACGGGGGCCGCGCGCCGCAGCGGGGCGTGGCCGTCTTTCGAGACATCACCGAGCGCAAACGCGTGATGGCCGAGCTCGAGCAGGCCAAGGAAGCGGCCGAGGCGGCCAACGAAGCCAAGAGCGTGTTTCTGGCCAACATGAGCCACGAAATCCGCACGCCCATGAACGCCATCATCGGCATGACCGAGCTCGTGCTCGATGCACCGCTGGCCGCGCAGCAGCGCGAGTACCTTAAGCTGGTGCTGGAATCGTCCGACGCCCTGCTGTCGATCATCAACGATCTATTGGACTTTTCCAAGATCGAGGCCGGCAAGTTCCTGCTTGAAGAATTTCCCTTCGATCTGGCCGAAAGCGTGGGCGACGCCATGAAGTCGCTGGCCGTGCGGGCCCACAAGAAGGGTCTGGAACTGGCCCACGACGTCGCCGCCGACGTGCCCCGTGTGCTGCTGGGCGATCCGCACCGCCTGCGGCAGGTGGTGCTGAACCTGGTGGGAAACGCCGTCAAGTTCACCGACCGCGGCGAAGTGATCCTGCGCGTCGAGCTGGCTGCCGACGCGGGCAATCGCGCGGCGAACGCTGCCAGCCGCGTGGCAAAGTTCGGCGCCACAATCGAGTTGCACTTCGCCGTCCGCGATACGGGCATCGGCATTCCAGAAAACAAACGCGACGCAATCTTCAACGCCTTCGAGCAGGCCGACGGTTCGACGACCCGCCGTTACGGCGGCACGGGGCTGGGGTTGGCGATCTCGTCGAAGCTGGTCGAGCTGATGGAAGGGCGGATCTGGGTCGAAAGCGAGGTGGGCCTGGGGAGCACGTTCCATTTCACCGCGCGGTTCGCCGTGGGCAGTCAACTGCCGCCCGACCGAGCCTCGCAACCAAAACTGCGCAAGGAATTGCACGGCCTACGCGTGCTGGTCGTCGACGACAACGCAACCAATCGCCGCATTCAGGAAGAGATTCTCGGCAACTGGCAGATGCAGCCCACCGCGGTTGCCGACGCGCAGGCGGGCCTATCCGCGCTGCGTGAGGCCCAGCAGTCGGGCCGGCCGTTTACGTTGGTCCTCAGCGACGCCAACATGCCCGATCGCGACGGATTCTGGCTAGCCGAGCAGATCCAGGCCGACGCGCAACTGGGCGGCGCGATCATCATGATGCTCACCTCGGGCGACCGGCCGGGCGATATCGCCCGCTGCGAGCAACTGGGGATCGCCACGTACCTGATGAAGCCCATCAAGCAATCGGAGCTCTTCGACGCCATCGTCGCGGCGATCGGGATTGAAGATCATGCTAACGACGACAGTGACGTGTCTTCCGCAACCAGCCTGTCGAAGGGCCGACAAATGGCGCACGGCATGCCGACCGGCCACCTGCGTGTGCTTTTGGCCGAAGACAGCCTGGTGAACCAGAAGCTGGCCGTGGGCTTGCTGCAAAGTCATGGGCACACGGTCGTGGTGGCCAACAACGGAGTCGAGGCCGTCGCCCTACACAGAGCGCAACCGTTCGACCTGGTGCTCATGGACGTGCAGATGCCCGAGATGGACGGGCTAGAGGCCACGGCCGCGATCCGCGAGCGCGAGAAGTCGACGGGCCAGCACACGCCGATCGTGGCCATGACCGCGCATGCGATGAAAGGAGACCGGCAGCGATGCCTCGAGGCCGGCATGGACAGCTACATCTCCAAGCCCATCCGCTCGGTCGATCTGTTCGCGACGATCGAGGAAGCGCTGGGCCACGCGCCGGCCGTCGTGCCCGAGCACATCCCGCCGCCCGAAGAGGGCGTGCTCGATTGGTCGGTCGCGCTCACGGCCGTCAACGGCGACCGGCAACTCTTGCGCGAGATCATTCTGGCGTTTCTCGAAGAGGGGCCGCGGCTGATCAAGGAAATCCGCGCAGCCGTCGCCGCGAAAGACGCCGACTCCTTGCGCCGCGCCGCCCACACGCTCAAGGGCTCGATGCGCTATTTCGGCGCGAGCCGCTCCTTCGACCGCGCCTACGAGCTGGAAACTTTGGCCTACCGGCACGAACTCGACGAAGCGCCCGCGCGGGCCGCGGAGCTGGAAGCGGAAGTGGATAGGCTGATTCCGGCGCTGGAGGCGTTTGTGGCGCCGGCGCAGTAAGTCTTGGTCGCCGAACAAACGAAGCGAGCGAGCGCGGAGTGGATTACCAGAGCCTAAAAAAGGCCTTTGATCTAGTTGATGCCGAGGTTAAACCTTACTGCTGGATTTCGCATTCACTGTCTTCGCAACGGCACGCATGGACTGTTCAAGAACTCGCGACGGCAATCGTCACAAATCTTCTTGGAGATTGAAACACCGGGAGCGGCCAATGATCTACGAATCACTAATTGAGGTTTTGTCAAAAGTTCGAGATGCAACTCGCCTCGGACTTATCCACTGGCAGAAAGAAAATGCCGAGTTGTACTCGGCGAAGGTCGGCGAACAAGAACTTTTCATGTGGTTCTTGTATGTCGAGCCCACCAATCGGGTTGGCGCCGATAAACTTTTCATAGACTTCTCGATGCCTGGCACGACCGCATTTCTTGCAAGTGGCAGTGAAGCGTACTGCCTAGCGATCGAGATTCTCGGCTCGTCAGTCGATAGCTGGCGAGAGCATATTGCGTCAATTCAAAGCGGACACGCGTTCTCCTTGAGTTTCTTGGAAAACACTACAAGAGATCAGCATCGTGGTGAGCGATAGCCCTTGGAGCAAATGTAATGAATCAACTCCGCGTCATACTAATCGCGGCACTGAGCGGGACTATCGGTTACGGCGCCACCCGCTTCATCCCGCCTCCGGATGTTAGCAAACTTCTGACGTCCGCCACGTCGACAACCGTGGAAGTGGCACAATCAACCGCGTCGACAACGGTGGCAAACCTGCCGTCAAAACGTCCCACCCCGCCGGTTGATGACGGCAAGCTTCGTATCATCTGCTTCGGTGCGCATCCCGACGATTGCGAGATCCAAGCCAGCGGCACGGCCGCGCTCTGGGCTGCACAGGGCCATCACGTCAAGTTTGTCTCCGTCACGAATGGAGACATCGGGCATTGGCGCGAGGCTGGCGGTCCGCTGGCCAAGCGCCGCGCGGCCGAGGTTGCCCACGTGGCCCAGTTGCTGCACATCGACAACGAAGTGCTCGACATTCACGACGGCGAGTTGCTGCCCACGCTGGAAAACCGTCGCCAGATCGTGCGGCTGATTCGCGAGTGGAACGCCGACATCGTCATGACGCACCGGCCCAACGATTATCATCCCGACCATCGCTACACGGGCATGCTGGTGCAGGACGCCGCTTACATGGTGGCCGTGCCGTTTTTCTGCCCCGACACGCCGCCGCTGAAGGGCAACCCCGTGTTCCTGTTCTATCCCGACCGCTTTCAGAAGCCCAACCCGTTCAAGCCCGACGTGGCCGTGGCCATCGACAGCGTCATGCAGCAGAAGCTCGACGCACTGGTGTCGATCGAGTCGCAGTTCTACGAAGGCGGTGCGCTGGGGCCAGGCACGTTCGGCTCAGCCGAGCCCTTGCCCACGGATCCGGCCAAACAAGAAGCACGTCGCCGGCAGGTCCGCGAGAGCTTTGCCGCGCGGAACCGGGCCATCGCCGATCGCTATCGCGCCGTGCTCACCGATTGGTATGGCAAAGAGCGGGCCGACAAGATCGAATTCGCCGAAGCCTTCGAGATCTGCGAATACGGCCGCCAGCTCAGTAAAGATGAGTTGAAGAAGTTGTTTCCGTTCTTTCCATGAACGGGCGGTGATTCCAAGAGTAGGTACCGGCCGCCGGACGGTACCTTGGCGTCAATCCACGTTGTGCCGCGGGGTCTGCAACACATCAAGGCCGGCTTATCATCACTGCGAATCCTGGTTAAGATCGAATCATGTCATCCAGCGCCACCACCAGCGAAATCGCGATCGACCGCATCCTGGCGATCGCTTGTTGTCCAGAATGCGGCGGCGAGTTGCGCCGCGAGCAGCGGTCGATCAGGTGCCTCACCTGTCCACGGAAGTATCCCATTACCGAGGACGGCATCCCCTGCCTGGTTTCCGACAAGCTGCGGCAAGCGCTCAACACCGATGCCACGGTCGCCACGGATCAAAAGCCGACCGAAGTCGACGTCAAGGCGGCCAACATCCGTGTCTACGAATCGGTGCTCGACGATTACGAAACCAAGGCCATTCACGCCGATCCGACGACCGTGTCGCGATTGAGGGCCGCGCTCGCGCGGTTGAACGCGCCGCCGCCCAAGCGGCATCTGGACGTGGGCTGCGGACCGGGCAATGTGCTTTCGTCGGTCATGGCTGGCGACCTGCGTGTGGGCTTGGACGTCTCGCCCGCCGCGCTGCGGCATGCCCGCGAGCATGGTCACCTGGTGGTGCAGGGCGACGCCGAGCGAATGCCGTTTCGGCCGGGCACGTTCGACCTGGTTACGGCCTATTCCACGTTGCATCATCTGTTTGAACCGCAGCGGTGCGTCGCCGAAGCGGCCCGCACGCTCACCTCCGGCGGGCTGTTTGTCTCCGACTTCGATCCGAACCACGCGGCATCGCAGTGGGGCTGGCTGGCCCGCAAGCTGTTTCGGCTTCGCGGACTGCTCTCGAAGCGGCGCCGGGTCGATTACAGCCAGGTGCGCAGCTCGCACGATGTGGCAGAGTTCCACAATGGGCCAGGCCGGGGCATTGAGCCGCGAGCGATGACCGAAGCACTCGCCGCCGCCAGCATGAACGTCGAAGTGCTGCTCCTGCACAACACGCACGACAGCAACGTCGACGGCGGCTACTGGTGCCAGCCACGGTTGCGGCATTTCGTCACACAGACGCTGTCGCGGCGCAATGCCTTCGCGCGGAAGAACGCCGATACGTTCATGCTGGCCGCGCGAAAGCGGTGAGCCGAGCGGTTGTAATCGAGGAGACATTGCATGCCCAAGACATTCAAGGCCGCGGTCATCGGCCGCACGGGGCGCGGCGATTACGGGCACGGCATTCATACGGTCTGGCGAGAAGTGCCCAACGTCGAGCTGGTGGCGGTCGCCGACGACGATCGGGCGGGCCTGGCCGAGGCCGCGAAGCACTTGAAGGTCGACAAGACCTACTCCGATTACCGTCGCATGCTCGACGAAGTGAAGCCCGATGTCGTCGGCATCGGCCCGCGTTGGATTGACCAGCACCGCGAGATGGTCGTGGCGGCGGCCCAGCGCGGCATCCATATCTACATGGAAAAGCCGTTTTGCCGCACGCTGGCCGAGGCCGACGAAATGATCGCCGCCTGCGAACGGTCGCACGTCAAGCTGGCCATCGCGCATCAGACCCGCTACAGCCCCAAGTTGGCCGTGGTCAAGCGACTCATCGCCGAGGGTAAGCTGGGCCGGCTGATCGAGCTCCGTGGTCGAGGGAAAGAAGACCAGCGCGGCGGCGGCGAAGACTTGTTCGTGCTCGGCTCGCACATTATGGATTTGATCCTCGCGCTGGGCGGCCTGCCCGCCTGGTGCTTCGCATCGGTATTGCAGGATGGCAAGGCAATTACTGCCAGCGACGTTCGCGAGGGCGCCGAGGGTCTCGGCCCGCTGGCGGGCGATGCTGTCCGCGCGATGTATGGCTTGCCCAACGGCGTCACGGCGTACTTCGCTTCGAATCGCAACTCGGGCGGCGGAAAACGATTCGGCCTGCAAATCCTGGGGAGCGAAGGCATCCTCGAAATGCAAACGGGGTACCTGCCAGCAGTAAAATTCCTGGCAGATGCCACCTGGTCGCCCGGCCGCAGCGGCGCGAAATGGCAGGACGTTTCCTCGCAAGGCATCGGCGCACCAGAACCACTCACGGGCGACAATGCGCACGAGGGCAATGCGCTGGCCGTGAAGGATCTGCTGGCCGCAATCGAAGAGAACCGCGAACCGCTCGACAACATGTACGAAGCCCGCGGGACCATCGAAATGATCATGGCCGTCTTCGAATCGCACCGCATAGGCCGCGCCGTGCCGCTGCCGCTGGAGCATCGGAAACATCCGCTTTCAATGCTGACGTGAACGATTGTGCCGGAATATCTCTGCGACAACGAGCCCTTTGCGACGAAGTAGCCAGCGCAGAAGCGGACCCAATGCTGTTCGAGCCTCCTGGAACCCGCTATGCTTTAGGTCGCGCGTGGGCAGTCAGGAGATCGACGGATGACTCGCTCCGGTTCGGCAAATACGCAATCGTCTGGTTGCTCCGGTCCCCTTGCCCGGCGCGAGTTTCTCCGTGCCGGCGCATTGGCCTTGGGCGGACTGAGTTTGTCAGACCTGCTTGAGGCCCGCGCAGCGACCATGGACGCCATCGGGCGCTCGGCCACACCCGACACAACGGTCATACTTTTCTGGATGTGGGGCGGGCCCAGCCAGTTTGAAACCTACGATCCGAAGCCGCAGGCCCCCAGCGAGTACCGCGGCCCGTTCAACCCGATCGCAACGAAGGTGCCGGGCCTCGATCTATGCGAGCTGTTTCCGCTGCAAGCGAAGCTCGGCGATCGGATCAGCCTCGTCCGCTCTTTGCACCATGAAATGTCTGCCCACAACGACGGTTCGATCGAGCTGTTGACTGGCAAGACTCCAGCCAAGCCCGATCTCACATCGATGGCCCGCAGCGAACATCCCGATTTCGGCATGGTCGCCGGCCGTGTTCGCGGCCCGCGCGTCGATGGCCTGCCGCACTACGTGGGCATTCCGCGCGCGCCATTCATGACGCAGCCGACCTACCTGGGCTTGAGCCATTCCGCGGTGGTCACGGGCAATCCGGCCGATGCCGCGTATAAGCCGCCGAACCTGACGTTGGCCGCCGGCGTGAATGCCTCACGCTTGGACGATCGCCGCGGCATGCTCGCGCAAATGGATCGGCTGCGGCGCGATCTCGACTTAAACGGTTCGATGGACGGCATCGACCAGTTCCGCGCCCAAGCCATGCACATGCTGACCAACCCCAAGGTGGCCGCGGCCTTCGACATCACGCGCGAGCCCGATGTCCTGCGAGATCGCTACGGGCGGCACTTATGGGGGCAGAGTTGCTTGTTGGCGCGGCGGCTGGCCGAGGCGGGCGTGGCCGTCATCACAATCGATGCGCTCGCGCCGACGACCAGCGACCGCTACTTTAGTTGGGACGATCATATCAACGCGCAAACGCGTTGGGACCTGGCCGACGCCATGCGCCATCGGGCGCCCTTCATGGACCAGGGAGTGTCGGCGCTGATCGAGGACATTTATCAGCGGGGACTGGATCGAAAGATTCTGCTGGTGTGCGCGGGCGAGTTCGGCCGCACACCCCGGCTGGTCAATACGAGCGGCTTGATCGGCCGCGATCACTGGCCCTCGGCCCAGTCGGCGCTGATCTCTGGTGGCGGCCTGCGGATGGGGCAAGTCGTCGGCGCGACGAATTCCAAAGGCGAGTACCCCGTCGAGCGGCCACTTTCGCCCCAGGACCTGCTGGCCACGATCTATCGGCACCTGGGCGTGGACTATCGGCAATCCTTCCGCGATTTTTCCGGACGACCAGTACCGATCCTGAGCGATGGCGAGCCGATTCGAGAGTTGGTGTGACAAAAATGGCGGAAAGCGGAAAGCGGAAGGCCGTGGGCGGGACCGTCATGAGTTGTGCCCGGTCTCCTGTTGCGCGTTGTGTCCGGTCTCCTGACCGCGGCACACTCGTTCCACCCGCAATGCCGCTAGCGTGGCACGGTCGGGAGACCGGCCACAACGGGCGCGCGGGCGAAACCTGTCACAACGGGCGGTTCAGTTCAGCTTGTACACCCGACGCGCGTTCTCGCGCAAGAACTTCAGCTTGGCCTCGGGTTTCAGGTCCAGCGCCCGGGCCTGCTGAGCGCACTTTTCCAGGGCGAGCATCGGAAAGTTCGTGCCGAACAGCACCTTGTCTTGGCCGTAGCTGTTCATGAAGTGCAGCAGTTGCGGAGGGTAGTAGCGGGGCAGATAGGCGCTGGTGTCGATGTAGACGTTGGCGTGCTTCCAGGCCAGGGCGATCATCTCGTCCGTCCAAGGGTAGCCAATGTGCCCGCCCACGATCGTCAGTTCGGGAAACGTGAGCGCGACTTCATCCAGGTACGGAATCGGCCGGCCAGGTTCCGAGGGCATCAGCGGCCCGGTGTGCCCTACTTGCGTGCAGAACGGAATGTCGAGCTCGATGCACTTCACGTACAGCGGATAATACAGCTTGTCGTTGGGCGGGCGGTTCCACAGCCACGGAATGACGCGCAGCGCCTTGAAGCCCAGGTCGCGTACCGCGTGGTGCAGCTCGCGGACGGCCTCGACCGGCTTTTCCAGGTTCACCGTGGCCACGCCCACGATGCGTGTGGGATGCTCGCGCACCAGCTCGTGGATCCGCTCGTTGCTGATCAGATGGATGCCGGGCCGCGACCAGGTGGTCATCATCAGCCGCTCGATGCCGGCGGCGTCCATCATGCCGATCATCTCGCTCGTGCTCACTCCGGTTTCGAGCAGATGGGCGGCGCCCGATTGCTGGAAGAGACGCGCAATCTCCGGCACGTGCTCGAACAGCTCTTTGACGGCTGGATTGGCCCAACCGTCGATGATGGGGATTTGCTTTGTGTCGGACATGTTCGCACGTCCAAAGGTGTCAGGAACCCCAAAGGTATCAGGAACCATTGACCGAACCGATCAACCCAAGTGGAGCTCGCTGGGCGGTCAACGGTTCCAGACACCGACTTCGCGTCCGTGGTGCGCGTCGAGCACCATGCACTTCGTTCCTCAGCGGCTTGCCACCCAGGGACTCTTTGGTTCTGCCTCAGTATCTCATCCCGTTGTTCCGAATATGCACCATCGGTTCGACTTCACTATCGAGTCGACCGCCGACGACGTTGGCGAGGAAAACGCGATGGTCGCCTGAATCAACGTGGCCAGCCGGCTCGCACTCCAAGTGGCCGACTGTGCCCGATAGGATCGGCGTGCCGCGCGACGTCCGTTCAACCCGCAAACCCTCGAAAGCCGGCTGACCGGGATCGAAACCGCGACCGAAGTGCGACAGCAGCGATTTTGCACCTTGCGGAACGACATTGAGCACAAAGGGGCTGCCCGCGGCGAGCCACTGGGCTACATAGCGATCTTGCCGCACGGCGACCGAGACCATCGGCGGATCGAAACCGGCCTGCATGACCCAACTGGCCAGCATGCCGGTTTCCTGCTCGCCGTGCTTCAGCGTGAGAATGAAAATGCCGCTGGGTACGCGGCCTAGGATCGAAGCCAGGGGGGATGCGGTCATGGATTTGTAGTTTCGCAGAGCCGGAGGTCCCACCTGCCGGGTGGGACCTTAACTTCACAGACGCCGCCCCAAACGCAGGTCCCGCTCGGCACGCGGGACCTACTTTACTACGCCTTCTTCAACTTCTTACCGACCTTCTCTTCCACGCTGGTCACTTTCGACTCGAGCCGGCCGCGGTAGCCCTTGCGGTAGTCGAGCTTGGCCGTACACGAGATGCGATCGCAATCGGTGGCCAGTTCGTCGAAGCACCGCTTGAGCACTTCCAGCACCTCGTGGATTTCACCTTCGACGATGGTGCCCATCGCGTGCAGGCGATAGTCCAAGCCGCTTTCCTCAATGATCCGCAGGCAGCGGGCGACGTACGCGCTGACGCTGTCCCCCTTGGCCAGTGGCGTCATGCTGAATTCGAGTAGTACCATGAATGACATCGCTTGGTTGAGTGGGCAGCAATACCGTGGGATTGTACGCGACCACAACGGGGCCAGCCATGTGTACCTGTCACGCGCTGGTCCTTGGCCGGCGCCAGCGGAGCATGGCGTCGATCAGAATGATCGCCACCGACAGGAACATGAACACCGTGAAAAAGATGCTCAGCCCGCCTTGCGCCAGCTTCATCCGGTCACCGGCTTCCCAGCCTTCCATGAACACGGTCGAAAATCGGCCGCGGACCATTTGATAACCGGCCGTTGTCGTCGTGGCGATGACGAACAGCATGGGCACGATCATGAGCACCGCGTAGCGACCGCGGCCGGCGTTGATCGTGACGGTGGTTACGACCGCCAGCGCGATCACGGCCAGCATTTGGTTGGCGATGCCGAACATGGGCCAGATCGTTTCGATCGAGCCCGTCCAGATCAGCCCGCCCCAGGCCGCCGTGACAATCGCCGTGCTCAGAATGGCGCCGGGCAACCAGTCGGTGCGATCGAACGGCTTGTAGACTTTGCCCAGCGCTTCTTGCAACAGGAACCGCGCGATCCGCGTGCCGGTGTCGATCGTGGTGAGGATGAACAGGGCCTCGAACATGATGGCGAAGTGATACCAGTACTTGATCACGGCGTCGAGGTTCACCGCGCCGCCTGCGACGCGGCGCATGGCCTCGGTGAAGATTTGCGACATGCCCACGGCCAGCGTCACGGCTCCGCCGGTGCGGCCGCGGAGCGATTCGCCGCCGACCTGTCGCTCGATCTCGGGCAGCGTATCGTGCTGGGCGTTCATCTGCTCGAGCGTGGCCGCGTACTGCTGCACTTTCGAGAGATCGATGTTGATCGCCCAGTAGTCCCCTTGCGGAAGCGAAGCCGCGGCGATGAGGGCGACGATGCCCACCAGTCCCTCGATCAGCATGGCGCCGTAGCCAATCGTGCGGACGTGACTTTCCTTGGTGATCATCTTGGGCGTAGTGCCCGAAGCGACCAGCGCGTGAAAGCCTGAAATCGCCCCGCACATGATACAAATGAAGCAGAACGGGAAGATCGCCCCGTTGAAATAAGGGCCGCCGCCGTTCTTGAAAAACTGATTCACGGCTGGAGCTTGAAGTGGAGGGTTCGCCACGATCACGGCCGCCACCAACAGAATCACCGTGCCGATCTTCAGAAAGCTCGACAGGTAATCGCGCGGGCACAGCAGCAACCACACGGGCAACACCGAGGCGATGAAGCCGTACAAGCAGATGGCCCAGATCGTCGCGTCGCGCGAGAGCGAAAAATACGGTTCCCATACTGAACCGGGAATCCAATTGCCCGCCACCGTGGCCGCCAGAGTGGCCGCCGCGCCGATGGCAGACGCTTCAATTACCCGCCCCTTCCGCAATACGTACATGTACAGGCCCACTAACAGCGCGATCGGCACCGTACAAGCGATTGTAAACGTGCCCCAGGAGCTGCCCGGCACCGATTGCGTGACGCCCTCGGGCAGCGTGACCTTGTCGCCGACTTGGACCAGCGGTACTTTCGCCACGTGACCGATAGGCGCCGGCGTGACGTCGACGATGTCGCGTTTGGTCATGATCGTGAACGGCTCGCTCCGAGGAGACCGCGCGCCGTTGGGATAGACGACCGTTGTGCCGCCAGGGACACGGGCGACATAGCGTCCCAACGGTTGGTCGGCTTTTTCATCGAGCTTGGTTTCGACCGACAGGTCTTCGCCAGCGGGGAGTTCTAATACGGTCCCTTGCGCCAGCTTGACCTCTTCGCCACCGAGCGCTTTGACGACGACCACGCCCAACCCCGAGAGCGCGATGACCACCACGAACAGGATTGCCAAGGACGCCACACCCCCAGCCAGCGGGCCGATCTCTTCGCGGGCGATCTCAGCCAACGAACGGCCCCCGTGGCGGACGCTGGCGGCCAAGACGAGCATGTCTTGCACTGCGCCGGCCAGGCACACGCCCACGATGATCCAGATCAAACCCGGCAGATAGCCGAACTGAATGGCCAGCACCGGCCCGATCAGCGGACCTGCGCCCGAGATGGCTGCAAAGTGATGCCCGAACAAAACCCACTTGTGCGTGGGGTGGTAATTCTGTCCATCGTTGAATTGATAGGCCGGCGTGACGCGCGTGTCGTCCAAGGCCGCGACCTTGGCCGCCAGGAACGCGCTGTAGTAGCGGTAGGCGATGGCCAGGCAGCACAACACGCCAATCATCACGGGCATCGCATGCATCGAACGGTCACTCCGTGGTTGTGCTGAAAGTAGGGTGGGACGACGGGCAGCGTACTCGTGGTCGGCGAGTCCCACGTGGCATCGCGTGAACCAGGAATGCGTGGGACTTCGCTGCGATTGTCCCACGCGACAAGATCTCACGCAGGCCGAGTGAGCCGGCGTGTCCACTGCATCCCAACGCCACACAGCCTAACGATATCGGCGGCCGCTTAAGGCGACAAGCCGCACCCATTTACCGCTCTACCAAGGTCCCTATAATGACGCATTACGAACACACTAAACCGCCATGAATCAGTGCGAGGAGTTGCAAATTGGCTGAGAAAGTCGTCATCATTGGCAGCGGACCGGCAGGCTGGGCCGCGGCCATTTACACGGCCCGCGCGGCGCTAAAACCGCTGGTCTTCGAGGGGGCCATCACCGAAGATAACCGCATCGCCGGTACGCTTCCCTTGGGCCAATTGGCGCTAACGACCGAGGTGGAAAACTACCCGGGCTTTCCGGCGGGCGACCTGGAATCGTACCTCGACCATTCCATCTCCGCGGACCGTCGCCCAATGATGCCCCCGCACGGCAAGGAAGGCGTCAGCGGTCCCGAACTCATGGAGCTGATGCGCCAGCAAGCCACGAATTTCGGCACGCGCGTGGTCACCGACGATATTATCGACGTCGATTTCACCAAGCACCCCTTCCGATTGACGGCGTCCAGCGGCGAAGTGACCGAAGCGCACGCGGTAATTGTGGCCACGGGCGCGAGGGCAAACTACCTGGGCCTGCCTTCGGAGGAAGCTTATAAAAACCGTGGCGTCAGCGCATGCGCCGTGTGCGATGGCGCGCTGCCCCGCTTTCGCAACAAGCCGCTGGTGGTAGTCGGCGGCGGTGACTCGGCCGTCGAAGAAGGAACGTATCTATCAAAGTTTGCCAGCAAGGTCTACATGGTCCATCGCCGCGACGAATTGCGGGCCTCGAAGATCATGCAAGAGCGGGCGCTGAACGACCCCAAGATCGAGGTCCTCTGGAATACCGCGGTCGACGAAGTGCTGGGCGATGAGAAGACCGGCGTCACAGGGGTTCGCGTGGCCAGCACGCGCGACCAAAGCAAGCGTGACGTGGCCGCGACGGGCATGTTTCTGGCGATCGGCCACACGCCCAACACACGGTTTTTAGAGGGCAAGCTGGAGCTGACCTCCAAGAAATACATCAAGTGGACTGTGCCCTTCCGCACGAACTCGAGCGTCGAGGGCGTGTTTGCCGCGGGGGACGTGGCCGACGACTACTATCGCCAGGCAGTGACCGCGGCCGGCAGCGGCTGCATGGCTGCGCTCGACGCCGAGCGCTGGCTGGCGAGCCGCGAGTGATCCTGTATTGATGCAGCAAATGATTGCTGGCCACGGATGGAGCATCGAACACAAGTGGAGATACGGAAAGACGTTCGCCGCCCCGCTTGCGGGGCGCTCCGCCGCACAGGACCATCGCACGTTCCATCTGAATCGTTGCAACATGAACTGCAACGGCGAATCGCCTCGCGAGCGAGGCGGTAACTTCCCATGTCCATAGTCGAGTTTGTCATCCGGGTTCCATCCGTGGCCAAGAAGGATTCGCATGGAAACGATTCGCGTCGCCGCCGCCCGCACCAAGGAAGCTATTGGCCGGCAGGTTCGCTTGCAAGGCTGGATTCGCACGCGCCGCGATTCCAAGGGCGGATTCAGCTTTCTCGAAGTCAACGATGGCTCATCGCTGGCCAACATCCAGGTGATCGCCGACGCCGCGTTGGCCAACTACGAGAGTGAAGTCAAGCATCTGGGCGCGGGCTACAGCGTGACGATCGAAGGCCTGGTGAAGGACTCGCCCGCCAAGGGGCAGCAGACCGAAGTGCAGGCCACGCGGATCATCGTGCATGGCACGGCCGACCAGGAAACTTACCCGCTGCAGAAAAAGCAGCATTCGTTTGAGTTCTTGCGCACAATCGCCCATCTGCGGCCGAGGACCAACACCTTTGGCGCGGTGACGCGCGTTCGCAACTGCGTCAGCCGTTCGATCCACGAGTTCTTTCAGGAGCAGGGCTTTTTATACATCCACACGCCGATCATCACAGCCAGCGACGCCGAAGGCGCGGGCGAGATGTTCAAGGTCACCACGCTCGATCTGGCCAAGGTGCCCAAGGCGACCGCGGGAGCAACGGAATCGCCCGGCGCCGTCGACTACACGCAGGACTTCTTCGACCGGCCTACGTTTCTCACCGTCAGTGGCCAATTGCAGGGCGAGATCTTCGCCTGTGCGCTAGGCAAAATCTACACGTTTGGACCGACATTTCGCGCGGAGAACTCAAACACATCACGACACCTGGCCGAGTTCTGGATGGTCGAGCCCGAGATGGCCTTCTACGAGCTGACCGACAACATGCAGTTGGCCGAGGCTTTTTTGAAGCGGATCTTCAGCGATGTGCTCACCCGCTGCGGCGAGGACATGCAGTTCTTCAACGAGCGGATCGACAAAACCGTGATCGAAACGCTCGAGCGGATCATCGCCAGCCAGTTCATTCAGCTCTCCTATACCGAGGCGATTGAATTGCTCAAGGCCTCGGGCGAGTCGTTCGAATTTCCTGTCGCCTGGGGCAACGACTTGCAGGCCGAGCACGAGCGGTGGCTGACCGAGAAGAAGTTCCAATGCCCGGTGATTCTGTACGACTATCCGCGTACGATCAAAGCCTTTTACATGCGGGTCAACGACGATGGCCGCACGGTGCGGGCGATGGACGTGCTGGTGCCCAAGGTCGGCGAGATCATCGGTGGCAGCCAGCGAGAAGAACGGCTCGACGTGCTCGAGGACCGCATGCGCGAGCAAAAGCTCGACCCGCAGCGCTACTGGTGGTACTCTGACCTGAGACGGTATGGCACGGTGCCACACTCAGGCTTTGGGCTGGGACTGGAACGGGCCGTGCAGTTTGTCACCGGCATGGCCAACATCCGCGACGTAATTCCCTTCCCACGAACGCCAGGGAACGCGGATTTTTGACGATTCGGGGCAGAGCTTGAACCGCGAATGAACGCTAATAAACGCGAATAAGAGGGAGGAGAATAGGGGAATCGATGCAGTACCAAATTCTCGCCATGCGCAATTGCAGATTCGCGTTCATTCGCGTGCATTCGCGGTTTCACTTGCCTGTGCTGCTTTGTCTTATGTCATTGGCTGTCGGCACGGCCACGGGCGCGGAGCACACCAAGGACTCGCTCGACAAGATCAAGCAAGCCATCAAAGACAAGAAGGCCGTATTGGTCGATGTCCGCGAGCAAAAGGAATGGGACGCGGGCCATGTCGAGGGGGCCGTCCTGGCGCCCTTGTCGGAACTGAGCAAGGCGGTGAAGAAGAAGGTACTGAGCGAAAAGCTGGTCAAGCAGCTTCCCAAGGACAAGGTGATCTACTGCCACTGCGCCAAGGGCGTCAGGTCGCTGCTGGCCGCCGATGCCCTCAAGCAGTTGGGCTACGACGTGCGGCCGCTCAAGCAGGGCTACGCCGAGCTGATCGAGGATGGCTTTCCTAAGGCGAAGGCCGAGAAGTAGCCAATTGTCCCTGGTCTTCAAGAATTGCGATTTCGTTACCCTCACTCAGATTCCAGTCGACAATTCGACGCCGGCTGTACGCGATTGCGGTCAGGCCGCCTTTTTAACGAGAGCGCTAACGCCTCTAATTCGTATGGGCTGCTGCTTATCGAACGGCAATGACTTCACCGGCCATTTCTGCAAATAGCTCCAAATCGAACTGGACGGCTGATGGTAGTGACTCCCAGATTTCGTCCAGCTCACGGATCGCCATAATGATCGGAATCGCCGCCGCGATGTCACGGCTGAACTCCGCAATCTGACGTTCCTTGTCGTCGAGTTCGATCCTTTTCGCGTCGACATCCTTTAGTAGCGCCTTCTTCGCATCAATGGAAACCTTTGTGCGCTTCTGCGATTTACGCGGTGTGTTTTTCCGCGTTAGTTGCCGGATAACTGTTTCGGGGGATTCGTACATTTCCGGATAGTTATTCGGTGAATAGGTCTCGCGAACCCACCGATGGAGCCGCGAAGCGCTCATTTTCAAGACTGCGTCAACGTGATTATTCCAAATTTCTCGTTGCCCCTTCACTGTCATGCCTGCAAATGCGCGCGCGTTGTGGACGGTGATTTCAGCCGAGTCGATTGCTTGCTGAATTTCAGGAATCATATTGTCAACTAGCACCCAGTTTGCAATCGTCGCGGAAGTTACGCCGAGGTACGCAGCTACGTCCTTCGCAGTCATATCAAACGACTGTTGCAGTTTCTTGATAAGTGCCGCACGCTGCGTTGGAAGCAAATCCTGCCGATGCTCGTCGAGTATGAATCTAACCCGATTCCGATACTGCACTTCGTCGTCGACGTCATCGATCCCATGGTCGATGACGCATGGAACTTGGCTCAGATTCAATGCACGAGCTGCTGTTAGACGCCGAACCCCATCAACTACCAGGAAACGATTTTGGGCAAGCCGCACAACAATCAACGGTTGTTGAACTCCCGTGAGCTGGATGGAGTTCATTAGAAACTCGTCGTCGACCTTCCGCGGTTTTCTGTGGTAGGTCTCGGGTACGTTTAGGTATTCAACCCGAATCGATGCACCCTTTGTCGCGTGTTGAGCGTTCATACCGTCTCCGTCAATTTATTCCCGAGTCTGGAAGTAAGTGAGGTCAATGCGCGCGGTCTCCGCTCGTACCACGAAAGTTTCTTCCCTAGCGAGTCGGAACAAGTGTTGAGGCCCAAGTCCGTATTCTTTGCGACGTAACTTCAGTATCTGCCTGGCGTTGCGAAGTTTTTCATTGAGGTCAGCAACAGACTTAGCGAGGTCGTCCTTGGTGACGCGGCCACTCTTCCGAAGTCGATTCGCCTCTTCCACCAAGTGCATCACAGCGCTTTTATCCAGTTTCTGTTCATCAAGTACCTCGATAACGAGATTCTGTTCATCCTTAGGAATCGTGGTCAGTTTCTCCGTCGCGTTCATGTCGAGATCACCGTCGTCTGCTCGTTTGAGAACGCTGTCGGAGGCACCTTTAAGGATGCGCAAATACTTCTTTGCATGGGATAGAGTAATGCAATAAAGGTCTGCAACTTCGTCGAGCGAAATACCAACGACTTCCGTGTCGTACTCGATAAGGTGAGCCTTCTCCTTCCAGCTCAGCTTGCGCCGCATCATGTTCTCCGCGAGGAACCGGCCAACAACCTCTTCCTCAGTAACGTCAACTAGTACAGCTGGTATTCGATCAATGCAAAGCTCGCGGAATGCTTGCAATCGTCCCTGACCATATACCAACTCAAATCGGTACAATCCACCGTCGGAACGGCGCCTCTCCTTGGCCGGCCGGTCAGAAATGGAGCGCACTCCGACAGGAGTCTTAAGGCCAATCTCAGAGATGCTCTTTTTTAGGCGCGCGTATGCACTTTGAGGTCGTGATCGCCGAACGAAAAACTTGATCTCGTCTGTTGGAATCTGGTCGACTTCGTATGTCATAAGTCTATACCTTTTAATATGATTCGTAGCTTATCAATTGCTCGTCTTTGAGCGCTGCCCACAGCTTGCCGTGACGTACTCCGCTCGGTAGCGATTTTTTCCTGGGTCTGCATCGCAGTCCCGTAGAGCCCGTATCGCCGAATTATGACATTGCGTTCTACAGTCGAGAGTGCATACATGCTTTCGTGGAGACGCTCGGCACGCTCCGCTCCTTCGACGATTTCGGACGGACTTGGGTTGAGACAAGGTGGGTCTACAAGGATAGCGCCGGTAGTGTCGAACAGGCTAACCACAGGGGAATAGCTTCCTTTCATGTACGACTCCCTTGCATCAGTTTTTGACCGCTTCGCAGCAGGCGTTTTGCGATTTTTCTCCGTGATGAGTGTATCAAATCCAATGCCACCTTACAACCTTCCCCCTCCACAAGGCACGGTTTAATCGAGGTCCACTTCAACCAGAGGGTGGCATAGATTTCCTGCAGCACTTCGTCCCGGTCGACGCTCCAGGTGCTGCGGACCCAGTATCGCCTCCGTGTATACGCTAAGGCCGCTGTATGGAAGTCGTCGATTCCATCCATTTCCAAATTCTCCGAGCAATATCGATTGCACGCCATAGAGATATTTGTGCGCATAGCCAACAATAACGCAACACCTAAAAAGTGAGTTTTCCTTGTGTCTTTTCTATGCGGTGCGGCGTCCACGTGGCTGCCTCCATAGATATATTTAACGTAACTATATACATGCAAATGAGTTACGAATATAATAGGCTAGGCGGCACGGCCATTCGCCGGTCCCGAGGAGGCCCGCGCGGGCGGAAGGCGGCATACCCAATCTGGTAATCGCCGGCAAAGTTTGTTTTTTCTGCCGGTTCTATCCGATATACCGGTTATGCCGGCGGCCCGCGTTCGTGGCCCGTCGTGCGCTCGTTTTCGGCTGACTAAGGATCGCGGCAAGCAGGCACTTCCGTTAGCCGGCATTCCGATTGACGGGCGTGCCGTGGCAGCGGTATGTTGCCGCGCGAAAAGTCACAACTCGTGCATGCTAGCACTCCCGCCACGGACGGCGGTTCGACGAGAGCAGAAATGGACTTCTGGTTCACAGCCTGGTTGGTGTTGGTTGCCGCCGCGGTGGTGCAGGCTGCGCTCTTGGCGATGCAAACCTTTGAGCACCGCCGCTTCGCACGCAGCCGGCTCACCAAGCCCCGCACCGAGCCCATGCACGCGCGGATCGCCCTGTTCGCACCTTGCAAAGGCTTCGACCTGGAGCTGGAACAGAACCTGCGGCCGCTCTTGGAGCAGGACTACCCGAATTACAGCGTAACGTTCATCGTCGAGAGTGCCGACGACCCGGCCGCGCAGACTATCCGTCAATTGATCGCCGCGCGGGGCGGCGAGCGCGCGCGATTGCTCGTGGCCGGCAAGTCGACAGACACGGGCCAAAAGGTTCACAACCTGTTGGCGGCCACCGCGGAGCTGCCGCCGGACGTCGAGATTCTGGCCTTCGTCGACTCCGATGCTCGACCGCGGCCGCAATGGCTGCGCTTGCTTGCACAGCGATTGGACCGGCCCGAGGCCGGCGCCGCGACCGGCTACCGCTGGTTCATTCCGCAGCGACCGACATTGGCCAATCACTTGCTCTACAGCATCAATGCCGCGGCCGCGGTGCTCGTGGGCCCCGGCGATCGGCACCTGGTGTGGGGCGGCTCGTGGGCCATTCGACGAGACGCGCTCGTGGCCAGCGGCCTGCGCGAGAGCTGGCGGCAAACGCTCAGTGACGACCTGGTGGCCGCGCGGGTCTTGGCACAATCGAAACAGCACGTCGAGTTCGAGCCGGCCTGCATGCTGGCTTCGCCCTTGGACAATACGCTTTTGCAGACGTTTCTCTTCGCCCGCCGGCAGTATGTGATTGGCCGCTTTTACTCGCCGGCCTTTTGGTGGCTGGGGCTGGCCGCTGTCGTCGGCTGGAACATCGCTTTTTGGACGTCGTCCATTGCTACCTTGAACGCGCTGGCCGCGGGCGGTACTGGCGCGCTGATACCGGCCGCCGCTTGCGTGGCGCTCTGGGGCGTAAATGTCGCGCGCGGTCTGCTGCGACGCAATCTGGCACTGCTTTATTTTCCCGAACATCGGGCCGCCATCCAGGCGGCCAGCCGGATGGATATTTGGGCGAGCCCGTTGGTCGCGTTCGTAAATTGCGTGGCGCTGGTCAGTTCGGCATTCGGAAAAAACCTTACCTGGCGGGGCATCACGTATCGATTGCGGCGCGGCGGGCGCGTGCGAATCGTGGCTCGCCAGGAGATGGCGCCGCCGAGATACGACACGCCGTCGCAGGTGCGCATCGACGTGGCCGCGGCAGCGATGACTTCGCAAACGCATAACCACCTCGCTTCGCGCTTCACTGCGGCGCAAGATCGGAAGGATTGATCATGCATATCGTACTTTGGGATACGCGCAAACACGACGTGGCCAAGGATTTCGCCGGCGGGTTCGGCATCGGCCAGTATCATGGCGAAGGCGGCTTTCGCGGCCGCCTGATTCGCTACATGTACAAACGCGACCGCCGGCCGGTGGCGCTCAACTTCGCCTACCTGGCCGCGATCTTCGGCAAGCTCGGCCACACGGTCCAATACTGCGAAGACGAGCTGCCCCAGCGGGCCGACGTCTACGTCTTCAATCCGTCGCTGATCACGCTCGATCTGGAACGCGCGGCGATGCAACAGGCCAAGGTCGCCAACCCGCGTGCCAAGATCTTCGTCATCGGCCTGGTGGCCTACGCGCTGCCCGAGGCCTTTGCCGACCTGCACGTGACGATCATCCGGGGCGAGGCCGAGCAGTTGCTGTGGAAGTTCGACGACGCCCTGGCCCTGGTCGAGGGGACGATTGACGTCGGCTCGGTGCGCGAGCTCGACGCCCTGCCGTTTCCCGAGTGGGCGCCCTTCGCACCGAGCAAGTTCCGCATCGGATACGATTTCTCGCGCTTTCCCACGGGCATGGTGCAGCAGAGCCGTGGTTGCACGTTCACTTGCAACTACTGCCCCTACATCGTCGTCGAGAACTCGACGCGGTTCCGCTCGCCCGAGAGCGTGATCGAGGAGATCAAGCGGGGCATGACCAACTATGGTTTCCGCTCGTTCAAGTTCCGCGACCCGCTTTTTGGCCTGGACCGCAAACGCGTGCTGAAGCTGGCCGAATTGATCGGCTCGCTACCGAAAAAAATCCAATTCTCGATCGAGAGCCGCATCGACATATTGCGGCCCGAGACGCTGCGGGTGCTGCGCGAGGTCGGCCTGACCGCCATCACCGTGGGCATTGAAACGCCCGACGAAGGCACGCTGCGGCAATACAAGCGGGCGCCGATCAAGGATGACCGTCAACGCGAGTTCGTCGCGCAATGCCGAGAAATGGGCATCCGCACCGTGGCCGGCTTCATGATCGGCTTTCCCGACGACAAGGTCGACGCGATTAAGGGCGTGCTGCGGTACGCCCTACAGGTCAACCCGACGTATGCCAACTTCAACATCGTCACGCCGTATCCGGGCACGGAATTCTTCCAGCAGGTCAAGAAAGACATCGCCGACTTCGATTTCACGAAGTACAACGTCTACACCCCCGTGATGAAGTACAAGCACCTGTCGCGCGAGGAGGTCACGCGCTGGCATTCCAAGTGCTTCATGCGCTATTATTTCCGCTGGAGTTGGATCACCAGCAATATCCACCTCTGGTATCCGTCGTTGCAGAAATTGGGCATCGGCCGCGCGAAGCCGAAAGCCCTTCCATCGAACACGTTGGCATCACCGGCGGCAGCTTCCAGTGCTGCGACCGTTGAAATGAGTAAGCCGGTGGTGGGCAAGCCGACCACGGCATTGCCAATTCTAGGTCAATCGCCGGGACTACGGCTGGACCACGCACACAGCCCAAGTGCGGCAAGTCGAACCGTCGATACCAAGCAGACGAAGGGGTAGCGCCGGCTCCTGAATCCGAGCTTGGGTGCCACTGCTGGCTTGTCCAGCAGTGCAACGCACGATAGGACTCTGCTAGACGAGCTAGCAGTGGCACACGGTCGTCGGCAATCCAAGTCGAAGTTTTGGCAGGCTGCTAGCGAATCACGATCACGTGCCACACGCCGGGGCCATGGACGCCCGTGGTGAGCGTCAGTTCGATGTCGCCCGTCTTGCTGGGCCCAGTGATCATGACCAGATTGCTCGGCAGGCCGCGCGGCGTTGGTCCCGTCGCATCGGCTGCTAATCGATCAAACAGATCGAAGAGGTCGGGCACGATCTGCTCGCGTTCGATCACGGCGATATGCACCGGCGGCAGCAGGCTGGCAAGGCGTTCGCGACCCGCGGCGGCGGCGACCGCCAACGTTCCCGTTTCGGCGACCGCGTAGGTGGCACTCGTGATGCCCACGTCGGCCGCGATCATCGCCACCCGAGCTTCCTCCCAGGGCAGCGGCGCGAGCGCGTCATAATCCAACAGCTTCGTCCCGCTTGACTTCAATGCTCCGCGCAAATCGAGTCGGTCCAGAAGCGGGTGGTGCCAGCAGAGCGCACTCTGTGGAGCAAGGGCTGCAAGTAGATCGGTGAGCTTCGCGCGCGCCGCGTCGAGGTTCTCGACCAAATGTGCTTGCCCGCCCACGGCCGTAATTTCCGCCGCCAGCCGCGCGACCGGATCGTTGCCAGCGCCTTGATAGCCGACTCGCGGCGGCAACTCGCCTGGCGAGTGTACGCGATACGCGCGGCCGGCGGCGGCCGCGGCCCTGACGCGCTGCATGAATTCTGCGCGGCTCATTCGCGTCCCTCCGATTGCCACCAGTCGCGAAAGCGCTCCGCCGCGGGCGCGGGAAAATCGCGGCTTGCGGTCCAGCCGTGCAAGCCAAATGGCAACTTTGCCAGCCAGCCACTTTTGCGGCGCAATCGACCAACCGTGCGCGTGGCCAGCCACGTGCTGGCGCGGTACAGCCGTGGGCTGCGCATCGCGCGAGCCCACAAGCGATACGCCAGACCTTCCATGCGGCCCAGCTCGCCCGGCTCGTGGTGCAATTGTTCGCGGAGTTGCACGAGCATCTCGGGAATAGCGATATTCACCGGACAGGCCGCCTGGCAGGCGCCGCACAGGCTCGAAGCGTGCGGCAAATGATGATTGGCCGCCAGCCCGTCGTAGAGCGGTGTGAGCACCGCGCCAATCGGCCCGGAATAAACGCCGCCGTAAGCATGGCCGCCGATATTGCGGTAAATGGGGCAGGCATTCAAGCACGCGCCGCAGCGAATGCAGAACAAGCTCTCGCGCAAGGGGCCGCCGAGGATTCGCGAGCGGCCGTTGTCCAAGAGCACGAGGTGAACTTCCTCAGGGCCGTCGAGCTCGCCTTGCTGTCTTGGACCGGTAATCAGCGATGTGTAGATCGACATTTTCTGGCCCGTGGCCGCGCGGGCCAGAATCTTCAAGAACACGGGCAGATCGGCCAGCCGGGGGATGACCTTTTCGATACCCATCACGGCGATATGGATTTTCGGCAGACTCGTCGTGAGACGGGCGTTGCCTTCGTTTTCCACGATCACGATCGTGCCGGTTTCGGCCACGGCGAAATTCGCGCCCGTGATGCCGACCTCGGCCGCGGCGAAGTTCACACGCAAGCGGCGACGGGCATAAGCGGCCAGCTCGACGGCATCGACCGGCAGTTCTTCACCCGCATCTCCGCTGAGGATCGTGGCCACCTGGCCCACGCGCAGGTGCATGGCCGGCGCGACCAGGTGCGATGGCCGATGCCCGGCGACTTGGATGATGAACTCGCCGAAGTCGGTCTCGACCACTTCGATGTCGGACCGTTCGAGGGCCTTGTTCAGATGGATCTCCTCGGACGTCATCGACTTGCTTTTGACGACGCGCCGCGCGCCGTGCTGGCGAATGATGTCGAGAATGATCTGGCAGGCCGCGGCGCCGTCGTCGGCAAAGTGTACTTCGCCGCCGCGGGCGCGGAGGTTGGTTTCAAGAGTTTCTAGGTGACGATCGAGCTCGGCCAGCGTAGCGTCTTTGATCGCCCGCGCCTGCTGGCGCAACAGATCGGACTCGGGCAGCGCGTCGAAGGCGTCGCGGTTCCGCTGTCCCAGCGTGCCGCCCAAATTCGCCAGGGCCGATTGCAGGCTGGCATCGGCCAAGGCGGCGTCGGCGGCCGCCAGGAACTCGTGATGCTCGTGCTGTGCGTAATCGGTTGTGCTCATCGGGGCATCTTACACGATGGACGAGGGTTTGTACGGCTTGCAGGAAGGGGTCTCAGAACAGGGTCCGCACTAGCATCGTCACCAACGGCGCGGCACCAATGACCAATGCGAAGAAAAGAACGCCTCGGGGCGGCGGCTCGCGGCGCATCTTGACGACCGCCCAGGCCAATAACAGCGAAATTGACCCAACGACCGCTGCGGCGAATAACAACATGGCGGCCAGGGCCGCGATCCAGCGCGAGTTGGGATTAACGGCCAGTAGATAGATCCGGGTCGCGGCCAAGCCCAGCTCGCACACAAGCGTCGTCATCACGCATAGCATCCAGCCGATCGTGAGCGCCTCGACGGATCGGTTGTCGCTGGCCACGACAGGAGCAGCACGTTTCTTCTTGGCCTTGGACACAACCGACGTTTCCTGGGAAAGCAGCCAGCCCTTGATCGGTGACGAGTTGCAACCCAATTTAGCGGATGTCAATCGACCGCGCAAGTGAGCGTTGACACGCGCAAAACAAAAGCCCGGCCGGTTCGAGACCGGCCGGGCTGTGAATAGATGCACATTATTAACGCCTCGACTACACCCCGCGGTAGATCACCACCGCGTCGCCGCAGCGATCGAAGCGGACCGTCACGCTAAATCCGCAGCACCAGTCGTAATGCACCACGCCCCGGCACAGCAGGCCGCAGCGGCTGGTAATTTCAGGGCAGCCCTTGCAGCAGGCCGGCAGACAGACCGGGATCTCGACGGGGCAGCAGGTGCAGGGGTTGACGACCGTGATCGTCGTCTTTACCGGCGCTTCGCAACCACAGCAGACCTTGAGGCAGCCGCGGTTGACGTACTTGATACAGGGCTGCGGGCAACACTTGGGCGCCGGGGCAGAGCAGCTTGGCTCGACAACCGCCGGCGGGATCGGCGCCGGCGCCGCAACGGCCGGTGGGGCCGGTTGGTTCGCCGTCAGCGAGGCGAATCTGGCGATACGGGCCTGGGCCTGGCCGGCGACCAGCAATACTGCGACCGCGGCGGCGGCGGAGATCGCCCGACACCGCTTGATCGTGTGCGACTTCATCGAGTTGGACAAGTTCATTGAATTGGACACGGTTCGTCTCCTTGGTTCACACACGTGGTAGGGGACCACGAAAGCAAATGATCGTAGTTTTGCCCAAAGATGTCATATTCTGAGGATCCTTCAAGCCCCCGACGGCAATGAAACAGGGCCGAAATCGTCGTAAGACGGGTAGGGAAAAGACCTTGGCCACGGTGAAATAACCGCTCAAAAGGCCGGGAAATTCGCCCAACATCTTGCTTCCGCCTTGTATCCGCCTTGTATCCGCCTTGCCTCCGCCTTGCCTCCGCCGCGATTTCGTGGAATTTCTTACTGGATTGAGGGCCAAAATCTTGGCGTGCAAATGCCGTACATTTTTCCGATTCAGGCCACATCGGCGGAGAAAGTTTGCCAGGTCGCAAACCTTGACCTAGAGTTCGTGTGGCGGGTTCCAAACCCATCATGCCCCGCCTCCGTTATCTCGGAATTCAATCGCTGTCACGACAACCGGCCACGGCCGGAAGTCGTCAGCACGCAATCAACCGATGTCCTCGGCTACGATCTCGCGGCAATCGCTCGCGCGTGGAAGGAATCGTCGCGCGGAAGCAAATCCACCGACACACTCAGGCCGGTCACGAGCAACGTGGAAATCGAACTTACCATCCCTGTCGACAATTGGGGCCGCGTCAGCGACGCCCTGTCCGGGTTGCGCGCTCGCGGCGACGAATTCGAGCAGTTCGTCCTGGAACAATTGGATCAACTGGACGAGTTGCGCGGCAATCTCTCCGACCGCCGGCTGCATCTCGACGACCAGACGCAAGCGGTGCTCCAGCGCGGCGATGATCTCGATCAACGCCTCGCCGAGCTCGATGCTCTGCGCCAAGAGGCCCAGGCCCGGGCCACTGAGCTGACACAGGAAGCCGAGCGCTTGGCCGGCGCTCATAACGAGCTCGACGCGGCGCGCGCCGAGTTGGCAACCGCCCAGGCGAGCGGCGCCGCGGCGATTGGTGAAATGGACGCCGCGCTCCGGCAGCGGGTCGTGGAGCTAGAAGGCTGCTGTACGTCGCTCGAGACCGATCTCGACGAAAAACGCCGCGAGTCGGCCGCGCTGGCCGACTACACGGCGCGGCTATCCGAATTGGAACAGGAGCTCGCCGCGGCACGTAGCGACCTCGAAGATACGCGTCAAGAACTGCAAGGAGAACGTCAGCGACAAATCGCGGCCGACGACGACAACGCTCAAGAGTTGCGCGAGCAGATCGCGGTGCTGGAGAGCGAACGGGCCGAATTGAGCGAAGAGCTCGAATCGGCACGCTCCCAGACCGCGCGGTTGGCCAGCGCGGCCATGGAACTGGCCGACGCCCGGGCCGAACTGGCCGATTCGCGCGAACTGCGACTGCACGAACGCGAGACGGTGCTTGCCGGAGCAGGTCATGCCGGCGTCGTCGACGAGCAATTGCAGTTGTTGCACCAGGAACGCGCGGCGCTCGAAGCCGAGCTCGAAATCGTGCGCAACCGCGCAGCGGAACTGGCCGAAACCGCGGCCGACGAACGTCGCCGCGGGGCCGAAGAGCGGGCCGAATGGTCGGGAGAATTGAAGCAGCTTCGCCGAGCCTTGGAGAAACAGGCGCAGTTGCTGTTGCGATACCAAGAGGTCGCCAGCGCTTCGCCCGCGCAGCTCGTCGACGCGCCCGCGTCGCGGTCGGCCAACGGCTCGAACTCATACGCCCCGTTCGCGAGCGATCCCGTGCTCGATTCGGTCATGGCGCAGTTCGAGATGCTGCAAAAGGACCTCGTCAAGCGGCGCGGCGACCATCATAAGGCCAGCCGGCAGGATGTCGCGTAACAAGCTTCCTGTTTCGCATCCACGAGAATTACCATGCGCGTTCCAAAAATTAGAAAACGGTGGGCAATCGTCGGCGCGAGTGCGGCTATTCTGGCGATCTGCGCTTGGATCCACCTCTGGTTTGCCCTGGGGGTGATTGTTGTCGCAGGGGCCGCCTTTGTCGCGAAGCGATACCGCATCGAACTTCGCGGCGGCAAGGCGGTCGCGGCGCAATCGGCGTCGCTGTTGCAGTCCGTCGCCCACGCCATCACTCCGCGGTCGGCCGCCGACCCGACCGACACCAAAGGTCTGGTCGAGGAGATGCTTGCCCAGGGCCGCTACGCATTGTTACTTCGCAAACAAGTCGTGAGCAACCTGAGCGACGAGCAATTCGAGCGTGCCCGCGAAGCTTTGTCCGAGAGCATGGCCCTGGTGCCCGAGGGCGAGGTGGCCTTGGGACCGATCGACCAGGCGCTGGAGGATGGCAAGCTCGACAACGAAGAGCTCGCGCTCCACGAAGGAAAAATCGTCCGTGTTTCGGCCCTGTTCCTCGATCGCTTTCCGGTCACCAACTTGCAATTCAAGGAGTTTGTCGACGGTGGCGGTTACGAGCAGATGTCGATCTGGGATCCGCACATTTGGCCCGCCGTGCTCGACTTCGTCGACCAGACGGGCGCCCATGGACCGCGGATGTGGAAGCACGGACGTTGCGAAAAAGGTCACGAGCAGCATCCCGTCGTGGGAGTCAGTTGGTACGAGGCAGCCGCTTACGCCCGCTGGGTGGGTAAGCGATTGCCCACCGACGCGGAATGGGTCAAGGCGGGCAGTTGGCCGGTGCCCCTCTCGCCCACGTCGCGCATGCAACGCAAGTACCCCTGGGGCGATTCGATGGACCGCGGCCGTTGCAATTTGTGGGGTTCGGGGCCGGGACGTGTCGTGGCTGTGACCGATTACGCCCAAGGCGTCAGCGTGGGCGGCATTCGGCAGTTGATCGGCAACGTGTGGGAATGGACGAGCACGAACTTTGGCGCCGGCGCCTTGCACGGCGGCGACTTCTCGTTGCCCTCGCCGATGAAGAGCCTGCGCGGCGGGGCGTTCGACACGTATTTCGAGAATCAGGCCTCTTGCCACTTCCAAAGCGGCGAGAAGCCGGTCGCTCGCAAGCACAACGTCGGCTTCCGCTGTGCGGTCAGCATGTGCGACCTGGTGCTGGCGCAAGTGAGCGTTACCGATGCGGTGGGTCCGGCGGCCGAGCTGCATGAGCACGACAAACAAGAGGTGGCGGCATGATCAAAGAAGGTTCTGTCCAACTCGATTCGTATCGCCTCGCCCAGTACTCGGTGCAGGTGCCCTGCTACATCTGCGAGGGAGGCAACTCGTTCGACGCCGAGTTGTGCCGACACTGCTTTGCGCCGATGGCCCTGGCGCACCAGGCGAATTCGCAGAAGATTGCCCCGCGCATCATTGCCGCGATCGGCGCCAGCGGCGTCGGCAAGACGGTCTACTTGGGGATGCTCATGGACATCCTCTCGCGGCAATCCGACCGCCTGCAAATGCTGGCTCGCGGAGCGTTTTCGATCACGCTGCAGCAAATCACGGCCTCGGCCCTGGCGCGAAACGAGTTTCCGCACAAGACGCCTAACGAACCCGACCGCTGGAACTGGGTCCACTCCCAGGTTCGCTCGCCGGCGCACCGGCGGCCCGTCGACCTGATCATGCCCGATCTGGCGGGTGAAGCCTTGCTGGAAGAGATCGACCACCCCCACACGTACCCCGTGATCCGCTCGCTGCTCTCCAAGTGCGCCGGCGTGCTGATGTTGGTCGACACCGTGAAGCTGCAATCCGGCATCCACGATCAGGACTACTTCGCCATGAAGTTGCTCACTTACCTGATCGAATTGGACAACCACCCCAAGCACGGCTGGTCGCAACGGCCCGTGGGCCTGGTCTTTAGCAAGGCCGACGAATGTGAGGAGTGCTTTGACGATCCCGTGGCTTACGCCAAGGCCCACTCGGCCGGGTTGTGGCAACACTGCAATGAGCAATTCAAGCGGTTTCAGTTTTTCGCCGCGGGCGTGGCCGGCGGCTGCGCGTATCGCAATCTGCCCGAGGGACGCGTGCGCGTTCCACTGCGCATCGAACCGCGAGGAATCATCGAGCCCTTCGAGTGGTTGATCGATGAGTTAAGGGAATGACACGTGGACTGCGAGGATCCGCGCGCGTGCCATTTCTTGAATGCATCGGTGTGCCACTGCTTGAGTACAAGCAGTGGCACACGTCGTATTCGTACGACACCTCCAAAATCTCGTGGCGTCCGCGGAGAAGCAACTTGTTGATCGAACAGGCCATTTTCACGTCAACCGAGACCGATCGCGGGTCGGGCTACCAATTGGCCGCGACCAGCCCCGGCATCGATGCGGCCGACCTGCACGACTTGCGTGTGTGGGGGCCTTCGCACGATTCGCTCGTGAATGCCGGCGGGGACGCGGTCAGCATCAACTTCCATCCGTTGTCGAGCGGCGCCTATTGCGTCTCGAAGACGACGCCGGCCGGCAGCGAGTACAGCGGACGCAGTGGGCAATTGATCTATACGCAGTGCCTCGTCGTGCCTGCCGAGGTTCTGCTGCGGTTCAGCAACAACCCTTTTGCGCTGCTGAAAGCAGCTTTCGCGCAAGGCTCGCTGTGCGTCCACGAACAGCTACCCAATCAACTCGCGCCGTTCAGCCTTGTCGGCAAGGCGGCGGCTGTCGACCTGTCGCTGTTGGGTCAGCTTGTGACCGAGCCCGGTCCGCAGTGGCTGGGCGCGCTGGTCGAGCGGGCGATTTCGTCCACGACAATAGTGCTATTGGCCGAGCGCGGCCGCGAACGATTGATCGCCGGCCTGATGAACGCCTTGCCCGTCGAGTGCCGGACCGCATTCTCGTTCTCCACGGGCCTTAAGCCTTCGCCGCGGCGTCCTTTTCGCGTGATCGGGCTGCCCGACATGGCAGGTGACACAAGCCATGCGTTGCGCCGACCTGATGTCAACGTTTTCGAGCTGTCGGGCAACCGCTCGACCGTGCCGCCGGCCGACGCGCCGCCGGCCGAGGGGAGTTGGGGGAGCCTCGTGGCCCGGATGCTGGAAACGAGTCGCCTGGCGTACTTCAGTGCGCAGTTAGCCCATGCTCGCCCTGGTTTGCAAACGGACCATCTCGCGGCCCTGGCCGAGGAGTTTTGGGCCCGCATGCCCGCGACGACCAAACCAGTCACGGGAGTGCGCACGACAAAGTCATCGTCCGTTGAAACGCCGACGCCAGCAGCAATCCACAACAGCGAAACCTCGACCAAGCCGCACGACACATCGGAGGAACGAGTGCTCGACGACCCGGACACGCGACCGCAATCCGATCAGCGCAGGGCCGACGCGGCGCACCTGAGACTGTGGCGGGCCGTGGCCGAAGCCGCCGCGCCCCGTGCAGCCTCGCCCCACGGAGGAGCTTCGACGACCACTACGGCGGATCCGCAGGCCGACTCGCCCTCGCAAGCCCTCTCGTGGCAATGCCCTCAGGTGGTCGAGAAGCTCGAACAATTGGATGACTTGGTGTTCGAGGCAATCGCCGGCAAGCCCTCGGCCTTGGGCCGGTTGCGAACGCTCTGGCCGGCCGTGCTGGCCGAGATTCCACGCGAGCTGTTGGAAGAATCTCGTGCGCACTACATCCGTCATGCGCTGCGGGTCTGGCAAGACTGCGTGGATGGGGATGAGATCCGCAACCCCGCACTGGCGGTCACGGCGATGGAGGTTGTGTGCTTGCTATTCGACGGGTAGCAGCCCGTTGAAGTGCTTGATTTCGAGCGAATAGTACTTGGCTTCGAGCGAATTGAGTGCCACCGCCTGTACTTAAGCAGGGCTGTTTGGTCTCTCCGTCCAATCGATCCCTAACGACTGAATCGAACTCGCATCCGTCCTTGCGTGATGGTTACGATCAGCGGCCCAACGAGCGCGACCTGTTGGTCCAATAATTCGCCCATCGCCTGAACTTGTTCGTCCACAGTCAGTTCCACGAACCGGACAATTGGTCCGTGGGGAAGTTGTCGGACGAAAACGAGCTCGCCGAAGTCCTTGTCCTCAGTGATCAGGACGCGATCGTCGCGAAGCGCCGCATCCATTAGCCGCTGGTCGCTCGCTTTGGCGTCGATGGATAGCGCTGAGATGACGTCGTGTCCGCGTCTAATTAGGAAGGCTTCGAGCGACCTGGAAGACACGCACACGTCGAGCAAGAACTTCACGATGCCTTGACCCTTGCAATCCGATCATGCACCTGTTCGCCCGCGAGAGATCGATGGGCATACGCTAAACACGCTTGAATGTCAGCAGCTTCCAAGAACGAATACTCTTGGAGCAGTTTCTCTGGCGTCTCACCGGCGGCGAGCATCCCCAGGACGTGCTCGACGGCTATGCGCATGCCGCGAATAATTGGCTTTCCACCAAAAATGCCTGGGTCGATGGTCACGCGGTCGAGTAGTTCGTCTTCCGTCATGAGGTGGGGCTTCCTGAACTGGCCAACGGTCGGCGAGCACACCGAATGAAACAATCAAACATTCTGAGGGAGTCGAGACGTCCAGCCAGTCTATATGTATGTCCGAACCAATACATGTGGCAAAATGGGCTGGCGGCCTCACGCACCGGCCAGCATCAGCTCGCGGAAGGCGTCGAAAAGGTAGTGGCTGTCGTGCGGGCCGGCCGACGCTTCGGGGTGGTACTGCACGCAGTAGGCCTGCAGATCGCGATGCCGCACGCCCTCGATCGTGTCGTCGTTAAGATTGCGGTGTGTGACTTCGAGCGCTGCCGGAAGCGTCGCTTCATCGACGGCGAAGCCGTGATTCTGCGAAGTGATCTCCACGCCGCCATTCTTGAGGTTCAACACCGGCTGATTGGCGCCGCGGTGCCCGAACTTGAGCTTGAATGTCTTGGCGCCGCAGGCCAACGACAAGAGTTGGTGCCCCAGGCAGATGCCGAATACCGGCGCTTTGCCCAGCACGCCCTGAATCGTTTGAATGGCGTACTCTAGCGGCTCGGGGTCGCCCGGCCCATTCGACAGAAACACGCCGTCGGGCTTTAGCTCGAGGACTTCCTCGGCCGTGACTGTGCCGGGCATCACCGTCACGCGGCAGCCTTGATCCAGCAGGTGCCTCGCAATGTTCCATTTCATGCCGTAGTCGAGGGCGACGACGTGTAACGGACGAACTGCATTGGCGGGTTTCTTGTCTAGTATCCGCTCTTCCGCCGGTTTCGCCTCGAACTTCGACCACGTGCTGAGCGATTCATCCCACTGCCGAGCCTGGCTCGGTACCACCTCGCGAACCAGGTCGCGTCCGACCAGCCCAGGACTTTTGCGGGCTTTGGCAACCAGACTGGCGTCGTTCAGATCGATGGTCGAGATCACGCCTTTGAGCGCACCGCGAGTGCGAATGCGGCGCACGAGCGCCCGGGTGTCAATTCCTTCCAGCCCGACCACGCCTGCCGCGGCCAGGTAACCGTGCAAGTCGCCATCGGAGCGGAAGTTGCTTGCCCGGCGGCTCAGCTCGCGCACGACGAACCCGGCCAGGTGCGGGTGGCCGCTCTCGACATCCTGGGCGTTGACGCCGTAGTTGCCGATCTCGGGATAGGTCATCGTGACGATCTGGCCGCGGTAGCTGGGGTCAGTCACAATTTCCTGGTAGCCGGTCATCGAGGTATTGAAGCAAACCTCACCGTCGACTTCGCCTTCCGCCCCAAAGGACGTGCCGGTGTAGACGGTTCCATCTTCCAGAGCGAGTTTGGCGGGTGGATACATATTTGAAGCGACCTGCGTTCAGCGAGCGTCGAGCTCTGCGTTGTCAAGAAATTCTGTTTGCGCTAGACGATACGCCCAATTCACACTTCCCGCAGCGCGACTTCGTCGAAGTTGTCGGCAAAACCGCACTGCCTTAAAGTCGTTCGTCCGCTTTTCCCGATACGTCTAACGGCTGTGGGTCTCCGGACGACGTAACTGCAAAGTTTGCGTAATTCGGACAGCCATTGAGGAGGGTCCTTGCCCCGGCGAGCATGGGCCCTCCATTTTTTTTGCGCGCTGGGGTTCCTGGCATTCTAATCCGAATGCGGTGAAGCGAAAAGCTGCACGGGACGCTACCAGCCCGCTAATGCCGGCTGCGTGTCGAAAAGAGCCGCCCAGCGAAAGCTACGTCCCCACGCTCGGTCGCGGCCCCACGGGACCCTGGGCTGTTTGCGGCGCGCCATCCGGCGTTGCCGAAACGTCCGCCGCCAGGCAGCGGCCAATCTGTCGCACCGCTTGCCGCAGCCGGCTTTCATTCTCCACCAGGGCCATCCGCAAATAGCCTTCGCCCGAGGGACCGAAGCCCGAGCCGGGACTGACGGCCACGTCCCCTTCCTCAAGGAGTTTCATGCCGAAGCTGAGCGTGTCCATTTTGGCTCGCCAGACGTCGGGGATCTTGGCCCAGACGAACATGCCGGCCCGCGGCACCGTGATGTCCCAGCCGATCCGTCGCAGGCCCTCGCACAGCACGTCTCGGCGGCTCTTATAGATGGCCGATTGAGCCTCGACCGCCGCGTCGGTGTGCCGCAGGGCGACGATGGCGGCAATCTGTATGGCCTGGAACATGCCGTAGTCGTAATAGGCCTTGATCGTGCCTAGTGCCCGAACCATCTCCGAATTGCCGGCGCAGAACCCCACGCGCCAGCCGGCCATGTTGTAGCCCTTGCTCATCGTGGTGAACTCAACGCCCACGGATAAGGCGCCCGGCGCGGCCAGAAAACTGGGTGGGCGATAGCCGTCGAAGGCCACGTCGGCATACGCCGAGTCGCTGATGACCATGAATCCGTACCGCCGTGCCAGTTTCACGACCTCGACGAAGAATTCGGGTTCGACCGTTACGGCCGAGGGGTTGTGCGGGTAGTTGAGAATCAGCAGCTTGGGCTTGGGATACAAGTGCTGGCAGGTGAAGGCGACATTCGAGAGAAACTTTTCGCCGTCGGCCACTTCTAGCGAGATCACATTCGCCGAGGCCAAAGCCACGGCGTGCGCATGCACCGGAAAGGTCGGCGCAGGCACGATGGCCGTGTCGCCGGGTCCCATCAGGGCCAAGCACATGTGGCTGAAGCCTTCCTTCGAGCCCAGGCAAACCACAATCTCGCTTTCAGGATCCAGCCGCACGCCAAATCGCTTCAGGTACTTACTGGCTACCTCGCGCCGCAAGTTCAAAATGCCCAACGATTGACTGTAGCCGTGATTGTCGGGATCGCGGGCGGCCTCGATCAGCTTTTCGATGACGATGTCTTGCGGCGGATCGGACGGGTTGCCCATCCCCAAATCGATCACGTCGTCACCGGCCCGCCGCTTCTTGTACAACAGCGCATTGATCCGCCCAAACAGGTAGGGCGGCAATCGATGGACGCGGTCGGCAAGTTGGATCTTGAAAGGGGGCAGCGGCTGGTCGCTGGCCTTTGGTTCGTGATCGTGACTCATGGAAGGGGCCACATGCGGAATTCCCGCGCGGAATCGGAAGTGCCACGCGAATGGACGTCTTTAGGATACCCCGTGGCTGGGGGAAAGAAAACGGGGGCTTGCGCGGCGCACTTTTTTGGTTTAACGCGGCATTCTCGCATTGGGTGGCACGTCCCTGAGCGCAGCGAAGGGCGTGGGAATCGACCCACCACGCCCTTCGTTCCTCAGGGACGTGCCACCCCGAAGGCCTGCTCCTTGAAGGTTTCGGTTCATTCCACGATACTACCCGGCGCAATACTCAAAGTCTTTCGCTGGAGGGTGCCATGCCCACGACTGCCGCCGTCTTAACCCCTTGGATTCGCGCCCTGGTCGACCCTGACGGCCAGTCCCCTAAGCGGTCGCTCGAGGACTACCTGGCGAGCATCTCCCGCTTAGAGACGCTGGCCGACCTGCCAGCGGGCACGCCGGTGCTGGTGCGTGGTGACGTCGACAGTAAGCCTGGCGCAAAGATTGGCGACGGCGACGTCCGGCTCCGTTCAATGGTCGAAACGCTCAAATATGGCCAAGCTCGTGGTTGGAAGCAGGTCGTCTTTGGGCACATCGGCCGCAAGCCCGAGGGCTCGCTCAAGGCCGTCGCCGCGCGGTTGGGCGAGTTACTCGGTTGCGATGTGCCGCTGGTAACCGATTGGCTGGACGAAACGTCGATGACGGTGCCCGATGCCGTTACAAAGAAGATCGCCGACAGCCGGCCGGGCAGCGTTCTGATGCTCGAAAACACGCGCCGGTACGCTGTCGAGCGAACCTTGTGGGACGCAACCGCCGCCGACGCCGCGAAGCTTGCCGAGCCGCTGGCTAAGTTGGCCAACCAGATGGCCGAGCGAGTCGCCAGCGTCTATATCAACGAGGCTCTGTCGGCCGGCAGCCTCGACGCGTCGACCACCGTCGTACCAGCCGCAATGGATCGCGTCGCACTCGGCAAGTATGTGGCGAGCGAGTTCGACGGCCCCATGCGCCGCTGTTTGCAATCGGAACTTGTCGTGTTCAGCGGATTGAAGACCGACAAGCTCGACGACCTGGAAGCCATGATCCAGCGCGGGGCAATCCGGTACGTGTTCACCGGAGGCTCGCTGGCCATGGCGCTCAAGAAGGCCGACGCCCAGCTTGCAGGCCGGGATTTCTGCTTGGGCGTGGCGGAGGATTCGGCCCATAAAGACAAGCCATATTACATCGAACCCGAGCGGATCGAACAGGCCAAACGAATGCTGGCCGAAGGTCGCGCCAAGGGCATGAAATTCGTCTTGCCCGTCGATTTCGTGCTGCAAGACGGCCGCGTTTCAGACGCAATCGGACCGCAGGACCAGCAGTTCGACGTGGGCCCGATATCGAGTGAGCTTTTCGACCAGCGCGTGGGCGACTTTCTCGCCGCCGCGAAGCAACGCCCTGCGAGTGCCGGACCTGCCGTTGCGTTCTACAACGGAGTGCTGGGCATGTTCGAGGATCCGCGTTTCGAGCAAGGCACGCGACGCTTCATCACGCAATTGAAGCGGATGAAGGACGCGGGCGCCGAGGTGTACGTCGGCGGAGGCGAAGGGGGCGCGGCGCTGGACAAGTACGGTCAGCCCGATTGGGTCACCCACTGCTTTACGGCGGGGGGCACGGTGCTCAACGCCCTGGGCAGCAAGCCGGTGCCGTACTTGCAGGCGTTGTCGATGGCGGCTGGCAAGCTCGCGAGGTAATTGTCTACGCGCGGGGTCCAACCGTTCGCTATTGATGCGGGGTACCCGGACGAGCACGGCCGCACATGGTCGCCAGCACTTCGACCGCGTTTTCGATTTCTTGCACTTCGCGGCGATCGCGGACCGCGCGTTCGAGCTGCGCGGCCTCGTTGGTAATCTCGTGGAAGCCATAACTGCCGGCTGCGCCTTTGAGTTGATGCGCGGCCCGCTGCAGTCCATCGAGGTCGGTCGATTGCATGCAGTCGCGTATCGTCTTCACGCGCAGGGGCATCTCGTCGACAAACATTTCGACGAGCGTCGCCAGATCGGGGTCGCCGCCCAACGTCGAATACAGCGGATCGATCTCTTTTGTCAGGTTTGCCATATTGGAAGTCCTCGCAATGCAGTGGCCGAATGAAGGCGGTTAGCCGCGGCGCGGCGCGGCGGCGCGCGAAGCGATCCTTCACGCGAAGTGTCCCCACGAAAGCATAAGTCGTTAATTCGACTCGCAGGCGGCAAGTGCAGGGCAGATTGCACTGCGCGGCAGCGCATGGGTCATCCCGGCCGGTCGTGATGATTCTTCCTGCAATGCGAGGCTCTGCCATTGCCGTGTGGCTCAGGATTGACCCTCGTTTTTCCGCGGCCAATGCCTCGATCGTGGCGTACTTTGGACAAGAGCGAGCGATACGCAGCAACCCGAGTTCCCCACTTCCGAGGGGCCTTGTGCGTGAGTTCGTCGGCATATGCCGCCTGACTTCGAGACGATTCCCTAGCAACCCACGGTTCGTAACTCGACCACTTCTCGCGTGATACCTATGACCGAAGACTCGAACGAACTGCTGGCCGACTTCGTGGACGAAGCCGTTGGCTCGTTGCAGGGGCTGCCCGTCCTGCTCAACGCGCATCGCGAACAGCCGGACGCGACCGATTCGATTAACGCAGTCTTTCGCGCAGTTCACTCGATCAAGGGTTGCGCCGGCTTTCTCGGACTGACGGCGATCAAGACGTTTGCGCACTCGCTGGAAAACACGCTCGACGACGTACGCAAGAAGAAGATCACGCTCGACGAACCCTTGCAACGAGACTTCGTGCAGGGCTTCGATCTAATCGAGGAGTTGCTCTCGGCCGCGCTCGACGGCGCAGGCGGGGCAGAAATGGGCCCGCGCGAGGCCGAGTTGTTGGAGCACATCGCCCAATTGACCTCCGAGGGATCCAGCGCCACCACGACGGAAGATTCGCTGCTGGAAGCCGTCGCGCAGTTAGCCGAGGAAATGGCCCAGGCGGAGTTGCCCGAAGCCAAGGCCTGGGGCCAGCGGATCACCACGCTAGTGGCTCAGTTTCAGGGCTCGCTCGACGCGGCCGATGCCGAGGCCGGCCAACCGCCTCCGTCGCGCACGCCGCAGAGCTTCGTGGCCTCGCGCTTCCAGCACGGCCAGGAAGACTTTGGCCAGCTCGTATTGGCCGTGCTGCAGCTCTTTATCGACGTGCAATCGACTCCGTTCGATGACGTTCAGGGCGTTGCATTCTTGGAAAGCGCCCGCGCCCTTTCCACCTGGGCTGCATCTAGAGAAAAAACACAATTGCGCGAAGCGTTGGAGAAGGCGACTCGCGACTTTCAGAAGATTGTCGATAGTCCGCTGGATGTCGACGCCCACATACTTTCCATCGTCTGGGACGAAATTTGGCCCTCTTTGGAAGGCCTGGAAGCACGGCCCGAGGCGACTCGCGACGATACACCACACGAGAGTATCGCCGCGGCCAGTTCCGCGGTCGCGGCGAGCGCCAGTGCAACCGCTGAATCGTCGGCCGGCGGCGTCAAGTCGCGAATGGTGCGGATCAAGGAAGAGCGGCTGGATGAATTCCTGAATCACGTATCGAGCCTGTTCATTACGGGCGAATTGTACAAGGACCTGCACTCGCGCTTCAGCGCCGCGCATCAGCAATCGCCGCTGGCCGATGAGATGCGTCAGATCAACGGCACGTTGCGCTCGCAGTCGACCGCACTACAGCAAAGCATCGTGGCGCTGCGCAGGGTCTCGGTCGCCGGACTGTTCTCGAAGTTCCCCCGCATGGCTCGCGGCCTCGCACAGCAATTGGGCAAGCAGGTCGACGTGAACCTCAGCGGCGAGGATACCGAGATCGACAAGACGCTGGCCGAGGACCTCGATGCCCCGCTAACGCACATGGTCCGCAACGTCGTCGATCATGCCATCGAAACGCCCGAAGAGCGCAAACGGCGGGGCGTCGATGAGATCGGCAACTTGTGGCTGCATGCCGAGCAGACTCGGACGCACGTTCGCATCACGGTGCGCGACGACGGACGCGGCATTGACCCGGTGCGGTTGCGTAACAAGTCCGTGGAAAAGGGCTTGCTCTCCCGCGCCCAGGCCGACTCTCTGGCCGACCGCGAGGCCATCGACTTGATCTTCCACGCCGGCTTTTCCACGGCCGAGAAGATTTCTGACGTGTCGGGCCGCGGGGTGGGTATGGACGTGGTTCGCACCACGCTCCGCGAGCATGGCGGCGATGTGACCGTCGAGTCAAAGGTCAACATCGGCACGACATTCGTCCTGGAAATCCCCATCCGCACCGCCGTGCTGGTGATTGACGGCCTGATGCTCTCGCAGTCGAATCAGAGCTTTGTCGTGCCGTTCGAGCACATTTTGGAGATCACCGAAATCGCTCCGGCCGATCTCAAGCCCGTGCAAGGCGCCCGCGTGGCCGTGATCCGCGGCAACACCTACGACGCCGTCCGGCTGGCCGACGTGCTGAACCTGCAAAGCAGCGAGCCCGCGCCCGGCGAGAAATTCCAGGCGATTCTCGTGGGTTGTAAGCACGGCGCGTTGTGCTTGTTGGTGGATCGCGTCTTCGGGCACCGGCAGGTCGTCGTGAACAGCATCAACGAGATTCTGCCTGGCAAGGACCGCATCGCGGGCGTGGCGCAGTTGGGCGGCGGTCATCTAGCGCTCGTGCTCAGCGTGCCCGACGTCGTCAAGGGACTTTGCCGGCCGGCGACGGTTTAGCCATCCGTTGAAATAAGTCCGTGGCACACCTTCGGAAGCGCACATCGCGCAAATTCGGATCGATCGTTACGATCCGTACAGCACCGTCACCGCGCACGGGATGAAATTGAATTACCCAGCTAACGCCACCGTCAAGGTACGACGATACCAACGTTACACGGAGGTAAAGAGCGTCTATATCCCCCAAGTTGTGTGTCCCGGAAAAGGAACCCTCCCCATGAGAACGCGTGTTGTCCTGCCTGTGGCCTTGCTGGCCGCCCTGTTTGTGATTTCCAATGCCCCCGAAGCCAAGGCTTTCGAGATGCTCGATCGCATGATGGGCTGGAATTCGCACGGTGGCGGTGGATCGGGCTGTTGTGAGCCGAGCTGTTGCGAGCAGACCTGCTGCCAGCCCGAGCCGTCTTGCTGCGAGCCGGTCTCGTGCTGCAAGCCCCGTAGCCGTCTGCGCGATATGTTCCGCTGCTGCAAAAAGTCGTCGTGCTGCGAAACGAGCTGCTGCGAAACGACTTGCTGCGACGCCGCGCCGACTTGCCAGGCTGAGCCGGCCTGCTGCCAGCCCGAGCCCTCGTGCTGCGAGCCAGCTCCTTGCTGCAAGCCCCGTTGCCGCCCGTTCCGCGATTTCTGCAACAGCATGAAACGCTGCTGCAAGAAGTCGTCGTGCTGCGAAGTGAGCTGCTGCGAGACGAGCTGCTGCGACGCCGCTCCGAGCTGCTGCAACTAGAGGCGACTCCGCGGGACACCTTGCTCGCGAAACACGTGCGTCTGAGCAATCTCCTTTGCTCTGCCAGACAGGCGGCCCCCCGGCAAATGCGGGTGGGCCGCCTGCTTTATTTCAAAGACCAAGCGCAATTTGCTTGACTTACCAGGTACAAATTTGGGACGCTACGCACTGGCAGATCCTCAATCCAGGCGGAACCAGAGAGAGGAGGCGAGGCGATGAGTCCCCATACTTTGGCGCAGCGGTATGCGCGGGCACCGGCACAAGACACCTCAACCGGCCGCGACCGCAAGGGCCGCACTACAGGGCGTGCCGGTGCGATCGGCGCAATCTGTATCGCGGCAGGATTTCTAACGCTGTTCGGCGCGCGCCCATCGCACGCCGCGACACCGGCGGCAGCCACGAAGTCGCCGTCAGAATCTGGCGAGGTGCCGCGGGCCATCGCCGAGTTCGTTGAAGCCGGCGAGTTTGGTCCAGCGCTGGCGCTGGCGCGGCGGATCGAAGCGGCGGATACCCGAGATCGCGGATTGCAGTCGATCGCCGCGGCGCAGGCCCGAGCCGGCGCCCAATCTGCTTCGTACAACACGGCGGCCGAGATCACCAGCGACCTGGTGCGTAGCCAGTCGATTCGCGACGCCGCCCAGCAGCCGTTTGCCGGCGCAGCCCGCGGTGGCGGCGCTCAGCCCGATTTCCAAACGTTGATCGCACTGATCACGTCGACCATCAATCCTCCAAGCTGGGATGAGAACGGCGGGCAAGGGGCGGTCATGCCCTTTTTCAGCGGCGTGCGCGTCGATGCGCAAGGGGTGATGCACCGCGTGCTCGCGAAGGATTCCAGCGGTCGGCTCGACAGCCTGCGGCGCGAAGCGGCACATGAACGCGTGGCCGCCGAAGTACGCCGGGGTTCCGCGCTGCGCAAGATTTCGCTGCCTCGACTGGAGAGAGAAATTCAAATCCGCCTGGCCGAAGGCCGTCCCGTGGACGAAGAAATGCTGCTCCTGGCCGGTTTGCAGAGAATCAAATACGTGCTGGTCTATCCAGAAACGGGCGATCTGGTGTTGGCCGGACCGGCCGGCGATTGGAAGTCCGATCGCGAGAATCGCTACGTGAGTGTCGAGACGGGTCGTCCGTTGGTACGCCTCGAGGACTTCGTCGTCGTTTGGCGGCAGATGAACTCGGCGGCCAGTGCCCAATTCGGCTGTTCGATCACGCCCACGACCGAATCGCTGGCCAAGGCCCAAGCGTTTATCGACCAAGGCAACGGCCAACCGCTCAAGCCCGGACAGCGTGGTGAGTGGCTGCAACAATTGCGTGCCCAACTCGGCAAGCAAAAGGTCGAATTTGCGGGCATCAACCCGCGCTCGCGCGTCGCCCAAGTGATCCTCGAGGCCGACTATCGCATGAAGCTCGTGGGCATTGGGCTGGAAGAGGGAACGCTAGGCGTGCCCAGCTATTTGGCCATGTTGCACGTTCCGGCCGGACAATCGCCGCCGCCGTTGGGCGTTCTGCGATGGTGGTTCACGATGGATTACCAGGCCCTCACGGCCAGCCCAGAGCGAGACGTGTTCGAGATCCGCGGGCAGGGCGTACGCGTGCAGAGCGAAAATGAACTATTGAAAGCCGACGGCCAGCGCGTTCATACCGGTCAGGCGGATGACCTGAATCAGGAATTTGCACGGCGCTTTACGAAGGAATTCGCGGCCCTGTCTGAAAAGTATCCGATCTATGCCGAGCTGCAAAATGTCTTCGACCTGGCGCTCGCCTGTGCCGCGATCAAATCCGAAGGCTTGCCTGAGAAGGTCGATTGGCACGCAACCTGTTTGAACGATCCGGTCGAGTTTCCGGTGTCGGCTGGCAATCTGCCCGAGTCGGTCGACACGGTCATCAATCATCGCGTGATCAACCGCATCCATGTCGTGGCGGCAGTCTCCGGCGGCGTGCAGGCCAATCCCTGGCAATGGGCCAAGCCGGCGGCGATTGAAACCGAACGTCGTGGAAGTCTCAACAGCGAACGGGCTCGATCGACCCCACACCAGGTTCCACGCCGCGGTTGGTGGTGGGACTGACGCCAGTGCTGTCGAAAGCCGTTCGCGTGCATTTCGAGGGATCGCGCGCTACGTGCAGCGATTTACTACTTCGCTTCCACTGCGGGCGCGTCCGCGGGTAGTGCGGGGGCCGGCCTCTCGGAAATCGATTGCCCGGCGGGCTCGATTCGTTTGGCCAAAGCCGCACGCTTCGCAAGGCGGGTCGCGGCCGGGGCATTGGGGTCGAAATCGATCGGCCCCTTGAGCAGCCGGGCCAGTTGCTCGGCGGCCATTTTTCGCTTGACCGCGTCGTCGCGTGCCAAGAGGGCGTACCAGGCACGGGGATCGTCGGCCAGCCAGAGTGGTACGCGCTCGGGCGTATCTTCCTCTTCGCTGCCGGCGATGGAACGAATGATGTCGCGGACCCGTCGCGATTGCTCCGTATCCAATCGCGATCGGTCGATGCGCTGCAAGAACGATAGCACTTTCGGACCGCTCTCGCGAAGTCGCCGGTCCGCCGTCTGCCGCTGCGAATAGCGACTGGCCGCCAATTCGGCCACCCAGCGTTCCCAAGCCCCTTGGTCGGTTACCACGGGTGCTTTGCTGGCCCGAATAAGTTGATCCTCAATGTCGTTGGCCATGGCGGCCACTTTCCAATCGGGCCGTATCAAGTCCATGAGCGGCACGATCTGTTGGCGGCACAATTCGGGCTCGGCCAGAAACAAGTGCCATAGCGACGCCGCCTCGATCTTGACGCTGGCCTCGGAGGGCCCGGTAAGGACGACGATCGGACGACCGGGAATCTGATAGAACTCGATCGTCGCCGTCCCCTGGTCGATGCGGTACTGCCGTCGCAGGGTCACTCGATCGCCGGCGACGATCTCGAAGCCGAGCTGCTCGCCGGCCGTCGCCATCTCGTAACTGACGGTCGGCCCTGCCTCGGTCAATTTAATCGAGAGCCGCTCGCGCCGGCCGTTGGACGTCGAGGAGGAGCTCATGTTCTGGCCGACGTTCGAGCTGACCGCCACGATTCGTCCCGCGACCACCCGGGCCTCGATCAACCTCAGTTGCCCCGCCAGCGCGGCGCTCATCTTGGGGACCTGTCCGCAGGCGACGCGAGCGGTCTCGTGATTGAGAAACACGATGCACAGCAACACGGTCAACGCGATCGAAGCGGAATGCAATCGATAGTGTCGAACAGAGTGCGCCATGACCGATTCCGAGGGTACGCCAAAAGGGTCGCGAGTCGGACTTCCGACCCCACGCTCCGCCGCTGTTGTGCCATGGTCTCCGGACCATGACACGCTGTTCACTCGGCGTGTGTCGTGGTCTCCCGACCATGACACACGCCGTCCTGGCACGGTCGGGAGACCGTGCCAGAACAGCGTGCCAGAACCGCGTCATTCTACCAACTATCCGGCCGCTTTCTTCGATTCGCTAGCCGCCGGCTCGGTCGCGTGGACTTGTAACTTGAGCGATCGCAGATGCTGCTTGACGCGGATGCGGGCGACACGCCGGCGGTGCCGAATGTAGAAAAACAGCACGCCTCCCACGATCGCGGCCGCAATCCCGACCGTCAGCGCCAGTTCGGCATCGTGAATCTTCTTCCACCAGCCGAGAACATGGTCGGCAAATCGATAGCTCAAGGCAAAAAACGTGCTGACGACCAGCGTTGCGCAAAAGGCGTCGATGAGCACGAACTTGCGGAAGGGGTAACGCAAGATCCCGGCCGTCAGGTAGACCGGACCACGCAGTCCCACGAGAAACCGCGCCAGAAAGAACACCTTAGGGCCGTGCAGTAAGATCAACTGCTCCACCCGTCGCTCGCGTTCGGGCGTGATAAATCGCGGGAACCAGCGGTGCTCCCGCAGCACGCTGCGACCGAAATGGAACCCGATCCAGTACATCAGGTAATCGCCCACCAGGGCGCCGGCCAGGCACGACGCCCAGGCCATCCAGGGATCGAGGGCCCCCGAGGTAGGCGAGCTGGCAATGCCGGCCGCGATGATGATGACCTCTTCCGGGACCGGCAGCCCCGCCCCCGTGAGGATCAGCACCACGACAATGCCGAGGTACGAAACGAACGATGCGTTTTCGAGGAGAAAGTTTAGCATCGAGGGGACGCACTGGAGGCCACGATAATCTGCACCGACAACTCAACCCACATTCTACCGGCACGGAAAGCAACGGACATATGTAAACTGGGCAACCTGCAACGGCAAGGCGCGAACCGCCTAGGACGCGGTTTTCGCGGCCTGCACGACAAAACGCCCCCATGAACCTGCAGGAATCGTATCGACCGAATCGAAGTGCTGCCGCCAGCGGCCGTTGCGACGATCGAGATTCGCCGGACGAGGAGGCACGTCGAGACGTGCCCAATTCGATCGGCGTATCCGTTCAGTCTGGCCTTTTCAATTTTGCCACACGGGATTACGGTTGGGGCCAGACGGCATTGGTTTTTGGTCCCTCCCGGAGTCCCACCCCATGGCAAAAAGCGCATGTCCGGTAACCCGAACCGAGTTTCGCTCGGTCGCACAACCGGTCGAAGTGATCATCGACGGCTCGAAATTTCTGGCCGACGTGAAGGAGTTCTCCACCGGCTCGCTTGGCTGGTATCTGAACGGCAAGGCGATCCTGAAAATTGGCGAAAAGTCCGTCAACGTCCAGGTGGGCCTTAATCTGACGATCGTGGGGTCGAAGGAACTGGCGAAATGATAACGGACCTATCTCAGCGTGGTCGTCATGATCGTTTAGGCGCGGCATAGAGGTAATGATCGACATTCAGTGACGCGTCGGGCGGAAGCCCGTGCCCGGCGCCGATGACGTCGCGCAAGCGATCGTTTAGCGTCGCAGGTTCATCACTCGACAAAGTCTTGTTGGGGAGGACTTCAACGCGCACCTGCGCGCCTTCGAGCAACGCCGCGGGTTCGTCAAAGACGACGACGCCATTTTCGACGTGCCCGCGGTATGTCATTGCTTGCACCTCGATCGTACCACACTCGAACGCAAGTGACGGGCTTGCTTGGTCTATTCTACCATGCCTTACCGGATACGGAAATTGCGACGTGCTTATACGTATGCATTGAATTTCTACGCCATCGTCATACAGCCTCGCACAGTCGCCAATCCTCGTCGCGCAACCCAGCGGTAGCCAGCTCCACCGCGCTTCCGTCGCATGACGGCACGAGCAGCAGGGCGGCAATTTCCGCGTGCGATTGGCAGTATGCGACCGCGGCCTCGACTCCCAACACATAGAACGCGGTCGACAGCGCGTCGGCCTCGGCCGCGGTTGGCGCTAGCACGGTGGCTGAAAAAACCCCCTCGGCGGGCCAGCCCGTGCGTGGGTCGAGAATGTGCCCATACCGCTTCCCGCGATGTCGAAAGAACTGCTGGCTCGATCCGCTCGTGGCCAGCGCGCGATCACGGAGGAACACCTCGGCCAGTCGCTCTGTGCTTCCCAGCGGATTGTTCAGTCCCACGCTCCAGCCGCGTGCTTCTCCACCGCACACAGATCGCGAGCCCCGCGCTAACACGCTGCTCTGCCCTCCATGCCAGAGGAAATCGCGGATGCCGTCCGCCTGCAGCATTTCGGCCGCACGATCGAGCGCGTACCCCTTACCGATCGCGCCTAAGTTGAGCTCCATGCGATCGGTCAAGAAGCGAATGGTGTGCTGCGACTCGTTGAGGTCCAATCGCTGACTGCCAACGTGGGGCAGTATCGCGGCAAGTTCGGACGCCTCCGGCACGACCCCCGCGCGGCGCTTGAAGCCCCATACGCGCGAAAGAGGGCCGGAAGTGATGTCGAACGCGCCGGCGGTTTCGCGGCTCAATCGTGCCGCGCGCGACAGCAACTCAAATAGACGTGGTTCGACTTCCACGGGCTCCTGCGCCGCGCGGCGATTGATATCCGCGACCCGGCTCGTTTCGCGGTAGACTGTCATCTGGTCTTCCAATGCGTCGATCAGGTCGAACGTCGCGAGCGCCGTCTCGGTTGCCTGGTCGTATTGGCCCGCGTTGAAGAACACCTGAAAGCGGCAGGCCATCGCGTCACGCGCGAGATGCACCAGATAGTGCTGCGGCGCCTGATCCTCGTACGGGGCGGTCTGGCTCGATGTGTCCGATGCAGACGCCGTGGGGGCGCCAACTGTGCCACCCGGTTTAGTACTGCTTGCCGGCAAGCCCGGACTGACGGCATCGGCCAGCGCATCCGTCGCGGCTCTGCCGCGCAGGAAGTCACGCCGCGTGCTGGTGGGCCTTTGCGTCATGGTTCCATTATACGTAGGCGGACGACCGGTTTGGCGAGCGGCCGGCTTCAGAGCCTGGGAAACAATCAACCCGACCATGTGCCATGCTTTCACGACGCCCCGCGTCGGGTAAGCATGCCCGCCTTCAGACGCCGCGCGGCATGCCTACCCGGGCTAGCGCCCGTGAAGGCATGGCACTCTGATGGCGGTTGTCCGTTCCGGGGTTTTTTTCCAAGCTCATTAGCGGGCGATTGGCGTTCTTTCGAGACAAACCCTTGCGATATTCAGCACTTCCCTTGTTGACGCACGTGAACCCGAACATAATCGAACTACACTGAACTTCAGCGTCTATCCACGCCCTTCGCTGGGCTCAGGGACGTGCCACCCAAGTATCGAGCAACGTCGTGCCATGCGAAATTCCATTCTCTTGGCCACGGTGATGGTCTCGGCCGCGGTGGTCGCCGCACCGCCTGCGTGGTCGCTCGCGCAGCAGCGCCCGAGCACGACGCGCGTGCGGGCGAAGACCTCGCTTGTGCCGCCGCCCAAGTGGGACCAGGCCACGCTCGATGTCTTCTACACGGACGCCCGCGAACACCTCGGGCCTGGACCCGCGCCACTGGGCGGCGCCGCTTCGCCGACAGCCTCGACGGGCACCGGCGCGACGCCTGCAACAGGTCAGCCCGCCCAGCCGAACAAGATCTCCAGCGGCACGCAGTGGTCGAAGCTGATTGCGCCGGGCAGCTTGGAAGACGAAGTGAAGGCCAAGGTGCAAGCTCTGGCGGCCGCCATCACGACTCCCACCGCGTTCAAGGGCGGAGGCTACAAAGGGGCTCGCGAGGAGTTCTCGGTGCTGGCCGCGGTCTTTGGCGTCATTGCCCAGTACGACGGGCAGGTCCGCTGGCAGAAGGATGCCGTAGGGCTGCGTGCGGCGTTCGCCCGCGCGGGAGTGAACTGCAAGGCGGGCACCGACAATTCCTTCAAAGAGGCCAAGCTACGCGGCCAGGACCTGGTCGAATTGGTTCGCGGCGGCAACGTGCAAGTTGCAGCGGCCGAAGCCGAGGCCAAGTGGGTTGACGTTGCCAACCGCGCTCCGCTGATGAAGCGTATGGAACTGGCGCAGCGCGACCGGCTGGGTCCGTGGACGTCGAACGCCGGCGAGTTCAGCCGCAATCGAGACGCGGTCATCCGCGAAGCCCAAATGCTGGCCACGATCGCCGAGGTGATCAAGGACCAAAGCTACGAGTACGCCGACGACTCGACCTATCGCGCGTACGTCGATGAGCTCCAGAAGCACGCGCTGGAAATCGCCGAAGCGGCCAAGGAGAGCAACTTTCCGAAGGCCCAAGCCGCCACGGGTGGCCTGAGCAAGGCCTGCGCAAGTTGCCACGGCGATTTTCGGAGCTGAACGAAAGCCGGCAAGACGCAGGGTGCCATGCCTTCACGGGCGCTAGCCCGGGTAGGCATGCTGCGCGGCGATGGAAATTCCACATGCTTACCCAACGCGAAGACTTAAGGGCGGCGAGCTTATTTGTCGCCGGCCTTCTCGGGCACGGGCGCCGGGGGCTTTCCGTCGGCGGCGACCGGCTTGTCCGCGGAATCCGCGCCGCAGCAGTTCGCGCAGCGGTACTCGACGACCCATTCGACGGTCGGCACCTTGCGCTTCACTTCCGTCTTGACTGGTACGCGGCGCGTTTTCACGCGGGCGCAAGTCGGCTCCCACACGTTGAATGACCAGCAGCCACACTCATCCTCGCGGCATTCCACGCCGCACTTCTTGCTGCGGCCGGGGATGCAGACGTCCTCGCACTTGTAATCCCAACAGACTTTGACGACTTCCTTCTCGGTCTTCTTGGGTACGCACACCCTGCGAACGCATGAAGAGCAACCGCAATGGTCGCAAACGCCGTCGCCAGCCTGGGCGGTGAGGCAAAATGTCAAACTCAGCGCCGCGGCTACTAAACACGATCGAAGAGCGTTCATGGGTCTTGCCTGTTTTACTTTCTCGTCCGTGAAGGGAGCTTCGCTAGGTACTATCTCGGCAATCGAAAGCCACGAAGGCGAACGTAGTCCAAGGCACATCTGGCGACCGCTCTCGGCCGTCCTCTTTATCGCAGGCGTCCGAGACGTTGGATCGGAAGAGTCGTCATTACCGTCATTCACGCGCAGGCGGGAATTCAGTGAACCGCAAGTCGGCCCTGCACCACAAGAATTACGACCGCCCCGAATAAGTCACTTTCGCCGCAGCTTTCCTCGAGTCCCTGGATTCCCGCATTCGCGGGAATGACGTCCGAGTCGTAAAGTTAGAGGTTCCTAGAATTCGATCTGAAATCGCCCGCCGACGATGTCAAACGGCGCCGTTCCCACATCGCCATACTTCGGCATGCTGTGGATCCAGTTGAGCTGCATCCGCGTGAATCGGTTCCACCACCAGTTCAGTGCCAACGTCGTTTCGTTGACGACGCCCGGGTTGGGAGCCGGAGGGGGCCCAGCCGAGGCCGAGAGCTGATTGTCGGGAAGGATATTGCTCCCCGACAGATCCATCCACGACCACCGGAAGGCCACTTCCCAGGCGCCGAAGCCGCCGAAGCCCCATTTCCGCCGTCCGATTCCAAAGAAATCGCTATAGGGGACGACGTTGTAGTCGAGCACACCGGCCTGCTTCAGATACAGGCAGCTTTCGCCCGTGAGGAAATAGCCGCATTGAAAATAAGCTCCCGGATAAATCACGGCTGGGCCATTCCGCTGGTTCACCGTGGAGCACATGAACTCTGTCTGGAAGTGGGCCGATCCGTAGTTGCCGGCCAATTCCGTGTGATAGAGGTTGTAGCTGTCGGCGAGAAACCGGCCGGAATCAACCACGGCCGGCGTTCCCGCGGCAGTCACAAAGCCGCCGGCCAGGTCACCCACAAAGAACTCGGGGAATGGACGCGAATTGTAAGTCTTGGCAAAGGTGCCGGTTGTGCCGTCACCGCCAATTCGGCTGTAGTTATAGCCGCCGCCGATGTGCAGTAAGTAACGCCCCTGTGACAGATCGTCGTAGTACAGCAAATGCGTGAGGCGCGAGGTGAACGACACGCCGCCCGAGTCGCCGATCTGGGTCCCCGCGCGCGTGTCTCCCAGCGTGCTGTAGGTTGTGCCCGTGCCGTTGAAGAACGTAAGGCCGGTCCCGTAGACGCTGTAGGCCCACATCGTCCGCTCATTTTCGGTCGTGGCGTACGACATGATGCCGACGCGGCGAAAAGGATCGAGGGCCTGAAAGGGGAGTGAGCGCTCGAGGAACTCCATATGGCGAATGCTGGTCCAGCTATCCATACTAACGGGCTGCCGGAACTGTCCGATGCGGATCGTGCCGAAGAACGGCAGTTCCGTCTGCTCGCCCCAGACGTCCTGGAAGCTGGGGCGACCGACCGTGGCAAAATCCATTTCAATCGTGTAACCGGTGAATTCGGTAAGCTTGCCGAACGCTTGCAGACGTGTCCGCCTGAAGCCGACGCCGTCCTGAATATCGCCGAGTTTCGCCCGGCTATCGACACTCTGACCGAACCAGCCCTGGTCAAGCTGCATGAAGCCACTCAAGCGGATCAATGGCAGCTCGTCTTTTTTCGCACCGCCCGCCGCTTGCAGGCGTTTTTCGACCGCCCCGAGTCTGCGATCCAGATTGCCTGCCTGGTTGGGATCGAGCACCGGCGTGCGCATCTCATTCGGATCGCCGTCGTTGCTGTTGGGATCGAGATCCTTGTCCAAGTTGCCGGGCTGGTTGGGGTCCAGCAGGGGGGCTTGAGCGCCATCGAGCGTGATGGAAGTACTCGGCTGATAACCGACCGGGCTCATATGCTGGCTGACGTCCGGCAGCGGCCGGGGGCTGTCGACGGCGCTTGTCGGACGAGGTCCATCGGGCACGGCGGTCGCGAGCGCCGCCGCCGTGCGTCGCGAAGATGGTGCCTCAGAGTACGGCGGCTGGTACGCCGCGGGCCGAACTTCGCGGCCTCCGCCAGGTTGCGAAGGGGCTGGCAAGTGCGTGCGCCGCGCGTGCGCTGCCGGATCGGCCACCGGTTCGGTGGCGACTTGCGTGGGAACCGTACCCCTCGTCGCCAAACGATTGTGCGGATTGAGGGGATCGTCGCCGAGTTCGTGCAGCTGGCGCATGAGCGCTTCGTGCTCATTCTGGCCGACCATCTCTTGCTCCGACGCGGAACAAGGCAGCGCCAATGCCATCAGCACGACGAGCGAAGTTGCAGCCCGCGCCAACTGGCCGACGATTGTCTGTCGAAATCCGCCGGCGAGCGCATTCTGAAGCATCATGATCAATTGCCGCCCGCGAGAAGCGGTTCGGAGCCAAATGCATGCAGAGGACGTGCGGCAATGTGTGAGCGACCGCAGCCGAAAAATGCTCTGCACCCAGGATATTACCTTCGGGCCGAACGATCGTTAAACTTGATCCAAGCGGAGGAATCAGTACGACCGGCACAATCCTCTGCCCGCAAAGCGAACTCAGAGCGCGCAGATTCTCGGACGAGGGCCCATGAATGTTGCTACGATGCGCGCGCAGCAAGCGTGAGGGCTAGCATTGCTCGCAGCGACAAAAGTAGGCGTGGCACTGCGACTAGCCAACGATCTTGGCCCGTTTGCGGTCGCGCGGGGCGCCGTTCTTCTCGAAGAGCTTAAGCGTCTTGAGATCGGCCAGTTCGGCGAGTCCCGCGTCGGCCAATTCTCGTCCCGAGACATACCGCCCTGGCCTGATCCAGCGGGTCATTTCCTCATCGCTGACGTTGAAGAGATTGGCCAGCACACGGTCCATTTCCAATTCCAAGTGGCCGAAATGCCGGGCCCATTCAGCGGCTTCGGCCAAGCCGACGTGCTCTTCGCTCTGCCACTTCATGGGATGGAACAGCAGCACGCTGTAGGGCGTGACGATCCGCCGCGAACACGCGGCAAACGGCCACAAGGCGGCGCTCGAGCATTCGCCCGTCACGATGCCCGTGGCCCTCAATCCGCGCAGCAAGATCAGCGACATCAGGCTTAGGCCCGAATACGGACTGCCGCCGGGCGAGTCGATGTAGAGCGTACACTCGCCGCCGGGCGGTACGTCCAACAGCTTGTTGGTGAGCTCCGCCTCGCTGTCGGTGAGGTCGCCGACCATGGCGACATCCAGGGGTCCGTCATCGTCCGGTTGATGCATCTCGAGCAGCCTTTGCCTACGGTTTTCGCGCGTCGTGCGGCACGATTGAGTAGCTCTATCCCTACCCGTACATATAGCTTGGTGCAAGTGCCGAAACAAGATAATTGCCCCGTTTTGTCGCTATAATCGCTTCGGCAGTCGGGGGGTGAGCATTTGTAGCACGCGGCCATGTCGAAAGGACAGTGAGCGGACTAACTCAACCTTCCGTTGGCGGCGCCTGTCCTAGTGATCGCCTGCGTCCGAGCCATTAAGTTGGAGGGGCGTCGTTACCGTCATTCCCGCGCAGGCGGGAATCCAGTGAACCGCAATACGACCCTGCACCACACGCTCTAAAACCGCCGCGCACAAGTCACTTTCGCCACCCCCCTCCCCGAGTCCCTGGATTCCCGCATTCGCGGGAATGACGTCCGAGCAGCGGAGTTAGAAGTTCTAAAGCAACGGCGTCACCGTTTGGTCGACCCCGTCTTGACCGATCCTGGCTCAGCCGGCGACGCGTCGGGCTCGACCAGTTGCTCGCGGATCCTCGTCGGGCCCTGGCAACATTCGCAGGCCTTCAGCTCGTACATGGGGATCGCGCAAATATCGCACCAATAGTCGAGGTCGTATTTGCGGCCCTTCTTGATCGTGTAAACCCTCACGACCTGCACCAAGGGCGAACCTTCGTACTGCCGTACCAGCAGTTCCATGTCGATCCCGCGTAGCCGAGGATCTAACAGAAACCCTCGCCCGCGAAAATCTTTGACGATCGGCACCAGCTTGCCGTCGGACGATTCCAGGGCGACGGCCTGCTCGGCCGCGTCGGCATCGGTTTGCACGCCATAGAGGCGCTTCATCGCTTCGGCCTGGAACACGACCTTGCCGCGCACCGAGCGTGTGGTGAACTTGGGCTTCGCGGCTTCTGCGGTTGCCTGCGATGCGGCCGCGGGCACGGCGGGTGACTTGTCATCGGCCGTGGAAGCGTGCGAAGTTGTACCGACGAGCACGACCGCGAGTAGCAGCGGGTAGAAAGTTGCGAGGGGTTGTTTCATGGGCCGCACTGCGCGCTCGCCGTTGGAAGCGCGGCTAAACGAATGCAATTGACCACTGCTCAAAGGTTGTGAAAGTATCGATTCGACTGCGTGCCATGCTTTCACGACACCCAACGTCGGGTAAGCATGCCAGCATTTCGCCGCGACGCAGCATGCCTACTCGGGCTAGCGCCCGTGAAGGCATGGCACCCCGATGGTGATTTTCTTCTCATGGGCAATTGATTCACACGCTCTCACGGAACACCGCCCACGGTTTCACTCGGCAGCTTTGCCCACAACCACCAATTGGATGAGCTGGTCAGTCGTCTTGCCCGCGATGGCGGCCTTGCCGGCCACGCGGACGCTCCACAACTCGCGCGTCTCGTCGTGCTCCATTGCTGGAGGAGCGCCGGCCTCACCCTTCGCCGGCAGTAGCGAAAGCATTGCAGGGTGCGTCGTTTCGGCGGCCTCCTTGCTGAGCTTGAAGAGTGCCTCCTTGTCGAGCACTTTGGCCGTGGTGTCGGCCGCAACCGGCAGCATCAACAGGAAGTCGCGTGTCTCCGAGGTGCCGACGTGGTTGCCGTCCTCGGGCTGAAGCGCGTAGCGGAGTGTATAGACTCCGGCCGGAATCTCTTGTCCACGAAAATCGCCCGCTTTGCGTGGAAAGCGAATCACGCCGATCAGCTCACCCATCTCGAAGGGGTAGAGAATGGAGGTAGTCGGCTTGAAACCCTCTTTGGCCGGCCATTGTTTCAACAGCCAAATCTCACACTCGGTGCGAGCACCATTTGTGACCTTCAAGCCGGCGGGGGAAAGCAACTTGGCGATCTCGGCCGAGACGCCTTTCGGCGGTCCCTGCATCAGAGGCGCAACAGTGTAATCGGCCGCCAACGCCGCGGACGAAATCACCAGAAGCAGCGCCGCGGCAAATGAGAGTCGCAAGTTCATCGAGATAGTGCTCCGCTTTTGTGGAAATCCTGCCGTGGTTTGAACATGAGAATTCATCCACGCAACACGAATCGGCAAGCGGCCGGCGTCAGCCGGAAGTAAGTCCCGGCCGCCGGACGGGACCTGATCGTCCAGAAACGTCCTCCGCTGCGCAGGTCCCGCTCGGCAAGCGGGACCTACTGCCGTTCTCCGGTGACTTGCCTTGTCGTTACTTCGTAAACGTCGCCAGGAACGCGCTGCGGGTGCCGGGGCTGGTCCACTTGGCGCCCAGTCCGCGGCCCGAGAAACCCGCGTCGACCGTATAAGCCGCCTCGGCGTTTTCCACCTTGGTCAACGGCGGATAGAACGTGGCTTCGTTGGTGCAAACGCAGTCGCCATGCCCGAGTTTGCGGGTGACCAGACTGACTTCCTTGCCGGCTTTCAGTTCGCCCACCATGTCGACGTGATCGGTCTTCATCTCGATGGGCACCGCGGCCACGCGAATGACCTCGCCGCCGACCTTGCCGGCACGCTCGCGGGCGAACTGAGCCAGTGCTTCGCGCTGTTTCGCCGTGGCGTTGACATCCACGAGGATCACCGACTTGATGGGGTCGGGATGGATCACCACGCCGCCGCCGAAGCCCAGCGTGTCAGCGGCGCGAACGGTCATTACCACCTTCAAGCCCGAGAGATCAACCCCCCGGTATTCGCCCTCGTCGATGCTCCAGGCCAGAATCGCCTGCTGACCTGTCAGCCCGACTTGGGCGTTGGCGAAGCAGGGCCCCGTGTAGACGTCGCAGGTGCGGGTCTCGAGGTAATCGCCGCTGATCTCGGCTCGTGCGGTCGCCTGTCCAACGGTAACTAGCGCGACGGCAAGCAGCAAACCCCCAATGTTGATGGAACGAATCATCGCACGTTCTCCCTACGAAAGCAGTTACGACGTGGTGTGTGCCGCCGCCAGGCGACTGCCCCCATTCTACCGGGCTACTGCACGGGCGACAAGAAATGCCTTTGGGCTGGCAGGTGGGGGACGGGCGTCCCGCCCGTCTGTCTACTTAGTTTCCCCACCACTTGCCAACAGCCCGAGTCCAAATTACCGTCTTTTTGCCTTCGAGAAACTGTGGTCGGCCCCCTAGAATGGATTTCCTCTGAAACTATGGTAGCGGCTATGAATGACGCCCCAACCGAATCGCCCGATATGTCGCCGGGGGCAACTCACAAGGGCTGGTATCGTCGCGGTGAGCGGCATCCGCCTCATTTTGACGCTGGGCCAATCCCGCAGTTCGTGACGTTTCGACTGTCAGGAAGTTTGCCACAAGTAAAGCTACTGCAATGGAAAGTTCAGTTGCAGAGTGGACAAATCGACGACGCCGAGCTCCATCGGAAGATCGAGAGTTACCTAGATCGTGGAATGGGAGACTGCTGGCTGCGAAATCCCGGTGTCACCGACATGATGCAAAAGGCCTTGCGGCATTTCGACGGACAAAGGTATTGGCTGCACGGTTGGGTCATCATGCCAAACCACGTTCACGTCGTCTTCACCCCGGTCGCCGGAAATTTGCTGCCGAACATCGTTCAGTCGTGGAAGTCGTTTTCCGCGAAAAGCGCTAATAAGTTGCTTGAGCGACACGGAACCTTTTGGCAGGAGGACTATTTTGATCGATACGTTCGAGATCTCGATCACTTTGAGCGGATCCTATGGTACGTCGCCCAGAATCCGATTGTGGCCCGCCTGTGCGAAAAGCCGGAGGATTGGCCCTACAGTCATGTGGGAGCCGACTGAATCATGAGTGTCTCGCACACAGGTCATTCGTGAGTTGAGCCTTGGTCGCGATATGCAGCGAGCCTTTGGATCCGACGGGCGAGACGCCCGTCCCCCAGGCCAAATGTTGTCCGCCGCCGCTCGGCCGATTATGCTGCCTAAGCCGGCCCGAAGCTGTCACGACACATCAATCGCCGCCACTCACGCGCCCTCCAAGTACCCCCTTCCTGGAGCCCATCGCCATGTCGACGCCCCTGCCCGTCTCTCGACGTAACTTTCTGGCCGCCAGCGGCGCCGCCACTACGGCCATCGCCTTTTCCGCAGCCAGCTACGCGCGGGTCATCGGAGCGAACGATCGAATACGGATCGGGTTCATCGGCGCTGGCGGCATGGGCACCGCGCATCTCGACGCGATCAATGCACTGAAGGATCCGGACAATGTCGAAGCGGTGGCCGTGTCCGATTGCTGGAAGGAGCGTGCCGAACGTGGCGCGCATAAAGTCTCCGCTCCGCACGCGCTGAGCGATTATCGCAAGCTGCTCGAAATGAAGGACATCGACTACGTCACGATTGCGACGCCTGAGCATTGGCACAGCCAAATGACAATGGACGCAATGGACGCCGGCAAGGCCGTGTATTGCGAAAAGCCCATGACGCACACCATCCCGCAGGCGCAAGCGGTGATGAAAAAGCAGCGCGAGACGGGCCGGCCGTTGCAGGTGGGCGTGCAGGCCATGAGCGACGATAGCTACAGTTCTGCCGCTGACGCGATTGAGAAGGGGCTGCTGGGCCAGGTCGTGCAAGCCCAGATCGAGTATGTGCGCCGCTACGACAAGCAGGGCCCCTGGCGCGAGCCAGATCTGAAAGCCGACATGACCAAGCCCGCCGACTTGGACTGGGACGCCTGGCTGGGCAGCGCGAAGAAGATCGATTGGAACCCGCATCATTACTTTGAGTGGCGCTGCTATTCGGCGTACTCCGGCGGCATCTGCACCGACCTGTTCATTCACCGTATCACGCGGATCATGAAGGCCTGCAAGCTCACGTACCCGCGGCGCGTCGTGGGCATGGGCGGCATTTGGCAATGGCCCGATGGCCGCGACCTGCCCGACAACGTCGAGATGATCTGCGAGTATCCCCGCGGCATGACCGTGTACGTGCTGGGGACGATGAGCAACCGCGTCGGCATGGATCATCTGATTCGCGGTTACCGCGCCACGATGTACTTCACCAACTCGGGCTGGGTTGCCAAGGACAAGGACGGCAAGGTGCTGGCCACGCACACCAAGAAGGGGGGCGAGGATATCCTGCCGCACCATACAAACCTGCACAATCACCTGCGCACGGGCGAGCCGCTCAACTGCCCGCCCGAGTTGGGCCTGGCAGGCGTGGTGGCCGTGAATATGGCTAACGAATCGTGGCGGACTTCGCAAATGATGGGCTGGGACGCCAAGAATGAACGGATGGTTCCGGCGCATACGTTGGACATGAGCCACGAGCCAGAGCGGTCCGCCGGCTGACACCCGTAAGCTGGAGCGAAGCGCAGCAAGCCCCAACAGCCGCTGCAGGAACGAGCCTAAGGACCGCTACTCAACCACTTGGATGCATGAATGCTCCTGGTGCGTCGAGCATCGCCATGTCATTCCCGCGCAGGCGGGAATCCAGGGACACGGGGAACGTGGTCGTGCAGAGCTGTCTCGCGCCTCGCTGGATTCCCGCCTGCGCGGGAATGACGGTCGTGATGCGTCCTGGAGTCGCTTGCCATCGGCGGGTTTAGTCAGGGGCATTTAGAGCAGTGGCAGCCGGGCCGCGCCTCCAAGTACAATAGTGACGCAAGCGGACGGACATTAACTCGGAACAGAGAAACATCGCCGTCGGTGCGGGATTATGGGCATTGTATTTACCTGCGAACATTGCGGACGAACGCTCAACGTCAAGGATTTCCTGGCGGGCAAGCGGGGCATCTGTCCGAAGTGCGGCGGACGCATCGAGATCCCCGCGCCCGCTGTTGAAAGCGGCGACACCGGCGCGACTGCCGCCGCGGGAGGCAATAGCTCGGCGCAGCATGAATTCGCGTCCGCCAGTTTGGTTCCCACGGCCGTGGGGGTCGCGAGCATGGTTGACCCGATTGCCGAGGCGCCACAATCAAAATGGTTTGTCCTGCCAGCTGGCTCGAAGAAGAACTACGGCCCAGCGCTGGGCGACGCGATGCGGCAATGGATTCGCGAAGGCCGCGTAGGGCCCGACGCGTTAGTCTGGCGCGAGGGCTGGAGCGAATGGCGCAAGGCCGCGGCCGCTTTCCCGCAGCTCGCCGTCGCATCGCAACCGGCGGCCTCGTCACAGCCGTCGGCCCGGCAGCAGGCTTCGGCCGCAATGGTCACACCCGCAACGTCCGTGGCCGCAGTGCGGACCGTGGTCGTCGCGCCCAATGGGTCGGCGGCGAATCAAGCCCCGACATTCGAATTGCCCCCTGGATTTGACTTTATCCCCGCCGTCACACCGGTGAGTGGGCCGACTGATTTGCTCGGATCGCGCGCTCGTCCCACGGGCGTGCGCCGACGATCAAACACGGCACGCAACGTGATTCTGGGGGTTCTGCTGCTGGCCGTGGTGGCTCTAGTTCCCGCATTGGTGTGGGTGGTTACGCATCAGTAGCGGTCGTGGACGGGGTGTGCGATTGTAGGGTGGGACGAGCTTGCGAGTCCCACGCGCGCCATGGCACACGGTCTCAAACGTGGGACTCGCAAGCTCGTCCCACCCTACGAAACGGCCCCTCGTTGGCATGTCCGTGTCCGATGATCTACAATTTCGCGGTGTTGTTTGCTGGCTAAGCCGCTAGCGGACGCCCCCTTTATCCGTTTCGTATCGAACCACCTGAGGAATCCGTAATAATGTCACTTTTGAAACTCTCGATACTGGCCCTGCCGGCGTTGATTCTCTCTCTTGCGTCGGTTGCCCGGGCTGACGAGCCGGCCAAAGCCAAATCGATCGCGATTGCCGGCGATTCCTTTAAAATCGACGCACCCGGCGCTTGGGTGACCAAGAAGCCCCGAACCATGATTGTCGAGCATGAGTTTGCCGTGCCTGCCGCAAAGGGGGACGAGCTCGACGGCCGTGTGACCATGATGAGCGCCGGCGGCGGCGTCGAGGCCAACGTGCAGCGCTGGTACGACCAATTCAAGCAGACCGACGGCAGCAGCACCAAGGAGAAGGCCAAGGTCAAGAATCTCGACATTGCCGGCCAAAAGGTGACGCTGGTGGACATCGCCGGCACCTACAACGACAAGCCTTCGCCGATGGCTCCAGGCGTCGAGCGGGCCAACTACCGCATGCTGGGTGCGATCATCGTCACCAAGAAGTCGGGCAACTACTTCATCAAGTTCTACGGCCCGCAGAAGACAGTCACGGACCACGAAGAAGGCTTCGTGAAGATGATCGACAGCCTGACGGCGAAATGAATTGAACGGTTGAATTGAACAGCGGTCAGTGTTTGGCGATCGGTCATCTGTTTAGCCGCGACCCGAAGGGGAGCGCATCCCGCATGAGTGGGGGGCGGGCGTCCCGCCCGCCGGAATTGTTCGAGCGTTTGCGATCCTGACCCGCGAAACTGTCCCCCAGAGATTCAGACGGGCGAGACGCCCGCCCCCCCATCAGTCGAAATCTCCGCAGCCCATGAAAATCCAGCAATTCCTCGAACATCACGGTGTCGGCGCCAATCCCTTCGCCGAAGAGGACGCGCAGACCGATCCGGTGTTCAAGGAACACTGCATCAACAGCACTTACCATCCCACCTGGGACAAGGTGTATGGAGACCCGGCCGAGCCCGCCACGTCGATCGTGTTCGGCGAAAAGGGCTCGGGCAAGACGGCGATGCGGCTGCAAATCGTGCGGCACCTGACGCAATACAACGCCAAGCATCCTAACCAGCGGCTGTTTGTCATCGAGTACGACGATTTCAACCCTTTCCTCGACCGCTTCCGCGATCGGCTGAGTATCCGGCGTCAGCGCAGCGGGCAGGTGCTCTCGCACTTCAAGCTGTGGGATCACATGGACGCGATCCTGTCGCTGGGTGTGACCCAGTTGGTCGATCGCATCGTGCAAGGCCCGGCGGCACAGCCCGAGCGGCCCTCCGACGTGGGGCAACTCGAAACGGCCCTCTTGGACCGCCATCAGCAGCGAGATCTGTTGCTGTTGGCCGCCTGCTACGACCTATCGACGGCCGAATCGCCCCGGCGGCGCTGGCACCGTCTGCGTCGCAAGCTCCACTTTCACACCTGGAAATCCAAGTGGCAGTTTGCGCTGGGCATCGTCGTGACGCTGGCCGTTGTCGCCGCAATCATTGCGCGCGATGGTTGGCAGGCCTGGGAGTGGTTGCGTTCGCCCTGGCCGTACCTGGCGATTGCTGCCGGCTGGACGCCGTGGCTTTTACGGGCCGCCAGATGGACGTATCGGTCCTGGGGGGTACGACGACAATTGCGCGTCATCCCAAGGCAGGTCAACCAGCTTCGACAAGTGTTGACGAACTTTTCGCCCGACGACATTGCTGGGCAGCCGCTGCCCGAGCGGGAGCGGACCGACGACCGCTTCGAGCTCTTGGTCAAGTTTCAGGGTGTGCTCAAATCGCTGGGATTCTCGGGCGTGGTGGTCTTGGTCGACCGCGTCGATGAGCCGCACATCGTGAACGGGTCGCCCGATCAGATGAAGGCCCTGTTATGGCCTCTGTTGGACAATAAGTTCCTCAAACACCCTGGGCTGGGCTTCAAGCTGCTGCTGCCGATCGAGCTGTCGTACTTCATCGAGCGCGAGGAGCGAGATTTCTATCAGCGGGCACGACTCGATAAGCAGAACATGGTCCCCTCGTTAGCCTGGACCGGCGAGGCCCTGTACGACGTGGCCAACGCGCGGCTGCGGGCCTGCGCGGTGGACGGAAAATCACCCACGCTGCGCAACTTGTTCGACGAAGGCGTGAGCGACCGCCGGCTGATCGAGGCCCTCCGCGGGCTGCGCGTGCCCCGGCACCTGTTCAAGTTTCTGTACCGGACGTTTGTCGCCCACTCGAACAAGCACACCGATGAAAACCCGCAATGGACGATCTCGCCCGAGACGTTCGAGTCGGAGTTGGCCCTGTATCAGCGCGACCAAGATGCGTTCGAGCGGGGCGTGGGGGCCGGGTGATCTCCCTGGTGTCGCTTGGGGCTTGTGAATTGCGACTTGACGTGCGCAGCCCGTAGGCTGGGGCGCCAGCCCCACCTTCATCGCATGTACGCTGCACGTTTCAGCCAACGGGGCAATTCGGCAAGCGTCGTAATACGATGCTCGCGCGGCACATGCCCTGATTGAGACTCTACTTCGGCACTCCGATCGACTAACACGGCATGCCACCCCGCGGCACGCGCCCCCGCGTAGTCATTGGCCAGATCGTCCCCGACCAAAAGCAATTGTTCCGGCGGCAGCATAAGCGTCCGCTCAATCGCGGTGAAGAACTCCCGGTTCGGCTTGCGCCAGCCAACTAAGGACGATACGAACACCTGCTGACAGTCAGCCAGCGGGTGCAACTCTGCGCAGATCCTTAGCAGACGCGCGTCGAAGTTCGATGCTACGCCCAGCGTGAGCCCCGAATCGCCGAGGGCACGCCAAGTTTCCGCGACATCATCGAACAACGTCCACGATTCGGGTAGCCCGAAGTGTCGCCAAAGTTCCTCGAAGAGCGTCGTGCCCTCGACAATGCATGGAAACACCTCGGCGACGATTGCTTCCCAGCGGTCTCGTTCGCGGGCTTCGCTCGTGCGGTCGCCGTGCAGGTTGCGATCGAGCGACTCCTGCCGCGCGAAGGCGTGCTTGAAGCGCGCCGCGACCACTTTCTTGTCGAGCGTCGAGCCGTGCCGCATTCCTGCCGCCGCATAAACGACCGTGGCCGAGGGCGTGGGCCGCATGAGCGTGCCGACGGCGTCGAACAATACGGCGCGGATCATGGTGAGGCGTGAAAAAGGGGATAAGTCCAATAATCGGATTGCGGCAATGGCATCGCAAAGGCCTCACGGATTATTGGACTTATCCCCTTTTTCGCAGCGCCTAGTTGCCAAAGCGACTGATGATTCCCAAGTCCAGCATGAACACGAACGCCATCAGGCTGATGATGAAAAGGAAACCGGCGTAATGGAACGCCAGAATGATCTTCTCGCTGGCCGGCTTTCCGCGGATGCCTTCGTAAATCAAGAACACCATGTGGCCGCCGTCGAGCAAGGGAATCGGCAGGAAGTTGATCACGGCCAGATTGGCGCTGAGCATGGTCAAAAAAATCAACAGATCGGAGATTCCGGTCGATGCCGAACGGTGGGCCGCTTTGAAGATCTCGATGGGCCCGGCCATTCCCTTGGGAGAGACTTGCGTGCCGACCTTGCCCAAGAAGCGATAGACCTGGGCCACGGACTCGATGGCTTCCGTCGAACCCAGCTTGATCGCCTGCGCGAGCGAATCGGCCTTTCTCAGCGTGCGCTCCGGACCAAACTGCAGACCGCGATCCGGATTAAACCAATCGGACGACTCCTGAGGATCCAACGTCACCACGCGATCGTCGTCGAGCGTTAGTCGCACGGTCGTATCAGCCTTGCGATGTTGGATCATGGCAAAAACAACGGGCCACGCTTGTTTCTCTTCGGTTAACTCGACCGGTTCAGAATCGGCTTGCGAAAAGAACTGGTACCACTTTTTTGGCTTCGCTGGCCAAACGAGCTCAGCCTTGGTCACGCGCTGGCCCGCGACAATGTTCGCTTTGGCCGCTGGGCTGCCGGCAGCCACTTCACTGACGCGATTGGTCACCGCATAGGCAATGCCGATCTCCGGCGCGGTCTGCGGATCGCCTTCGCGGCCTGGCTCTTCGAACTCGAGCGGCTGGCGAGGCGTTACCTGCACATCTAATGTTTTGCCGTCGCGCAGAATCGTTAGGGTGACGGTCTTGCCCGCCAGCCGCCGCAATCGCTCGGGCAGGAACAGTGGATCGCCGACGGGCGCTCCATCGACCTTCACGAGCACGTCGCCGGGCTTGATGCCGGCTTCCGCCGCTGGCGAACCAACTTGCAGGGATTTGACTGGCCCGATCTCCATGGCCAGTCCAATCGTCTTGATGGGGCGCGGCGGCAGGTCGACCGTGAAGTCCTTGGCCGGTGCCTTGGACTCCTCGTCGGCTTCGCGATGGAGGGAGATCTGCAGCGATCCGTCCGGTTTCGAGGCCAGTATCCGCTCGACGTCCTCGCCTGATTTGACCGCAGCTCCGTCAACCTTGAGAACCTGGTCTCCGGCTTTGAATTGGCTAATGACTTTTTCGTCGTATGCCCAGGGAACGATCGGCGGATCCCCAAGCGTGGTGGTCGTGGCATTTCCGATGCCAATCATCGGCGCTAAGAGCTTGTTGCGGTCGGGTATGAGCGTGAAATCGATCGGCTTGCTTTGCCCTGGCCGCTCAACGACAAACTTGACGCCCTGATCCAGGTTGTCGCCCAAGAGCACTCGGCTTTGCAGGTCCTTGAATCGTGGGTTGTGGATGTCGCCGATCTGCACGATCCGGTCGCCCGGCTCCAATCCCTTGCGCCACGCTTCAAAGCCGGGCACCAGGCTTCCCACGACGCATGGAATTTCATTGACGCCGTGCATATAAGCGGCCGTCGCGAACACGACCGCAAAGATGATGTTCATCACGACGCCGGCCGAGATGATCGCCATCCGCTTGGGCACACTCTTGGCCAGATAACTGCGCGGATCGAAAAGTGCAGCCTGGGCTTCGGCTTCGACTGCCTGGCTGGCGGCAACTTCATTCGCGTCGCCCGATTTCGCGGCCTCGACTTTATGTTGTCGGGCTCGTTCCATCTCCTCGCGGACCTTGGCCGGGTTGTCTTCCTGGCCGAGCATCTTCACGTAACCGCCGAGCGGCAGGATGCCGATTCCATACTCGGTTTCGCCCCAACGGAACTTGGCTAGCTTGAGACCAAAGATGTCGAAGCCCAAGTAGAACTTTTCGCACTTCACGCCGCAGGCCTTGGCGACGGCAAAATGCCCCAGTTCGTGAACGAAAATCACGAACCCCAGGCCAATCGCGACCTTGAGAATTGCGACCATACTGGGGTCTAAGAGCGAAAACGCAATCAAGTGCATACCCACCGTGAAACCTCCTGGCGCGCCCAACCGTCGATCTGGATCAGCTCGTCCAGTGTCGGGCGGGGATCGAATTGATGATTTGAGAGCACACTCCGGCAAGCCGGCACAATTTCTGAAAATGCCAGGTCGCCGCTTAAGAATCCCGCCACAGCGGCTTCGTTCGCCGCATTCAGTACGGCGCCCGCGGTGCCGCCGGCCCGCGCGGCTTCGCGGCCCAAATCCAAGGCCGGGAACCGTTCGCAATCGGGCGGCTCGAATTCCAACCGTAGCGATTCGGTCCAGTCCAGCTTCGCTGCCACGCCTTCGGTGCGGGTGGGATAGGTCAGCGCGTATTGAATCGGCAGCTTCATGTCCGGCGGACTGAGCTGCGCAATTACCGAACCGTCGATGAATTCGACCAGCGAATGGACGACCGACTGCGGATGGATCATGACGCCGATTTGGTCTACGTCGACGTCGAACAGCCAGCGAGCCTCGATGATCTCGAGGGCCTTGTTCATCATCGTGGCCGAGTCGACGGTGATCTTGGGACCCATGTCCCAAGTGGGGTGGGCGAGCGCCTCAGCGACCGTCACTTCGGCCATTTGTGCCGTCGTAAACGTGCGGAACGGTCCACCACTGGCCGTGAGCACAATCCGTCGTAGCTCCTGTCGGCGGCCCGCTTGCAGGGCCTGGAAGACCGCGCTGTGTTCGCTATCGACCGGCAGAATGGTTGCTTTTCGTCGACGCGCAAGATCCATGACCAATGGTCCGGCCATGACCAGTGTTTCTTTGTTGGCCAGGGCAACGGTCTTGCCAGCTTCCAGGGCCGCCCAAGTGCCGCGCAGGCCCGCACTGCCCACGATGGCCGCCACAACGATATCGACCCCGTCGTCGGCCACGATCCTCTCGACGCTTTCGGGGCCGACAAGCAACTCGACACCCGGCGGCAGCCCTGCCCAGGCATGGCGAGCGGCGGCCTGCTCATCGGTCGCGACGACCCAGCGGGGGAGAACCTCGCGTGCCTGGCGTTCCAAAGCGGCCACGCTGGAATGGGCCGACAGGGCCACGGCACGAAGTGTTCCTGCCGAAGCCGCGATGACTTCCAGCGTGCTACGACCGATGCTTCCGGTGGATCCGAGAACGGCGACGTTGGTCACAAGTTTATTCATGCGCTTCGGTGATCCGAATGCCAACTATTCGCGAGCATTGTTGTGCCGCCCGGGGACCGCGCCGTAACCCAAAGGCAATTCAGAACCTCTAACTTTACTACTCGGACGTCATTCCCGCGCAGGCGGGAATCCAGGGACTCGAGGAGTAGGGTGGGCAGGGGAGACCCGTGCGGGGCGATTGTAATTCTTGTGGTGCAGGACCGACTTGTGGTGTACTGGATTCCCGCCTGCGCGGGAATGACGGGGTGCTGGGGAAGTTGAGTTAGGGGTTCTCAAGAGTTCAGATTTCGGAGTTCAGCACACGGACACGCCTACCGGCATTACGATCTGGGCGCGCCCTGGTTCGCTCGGACCCGCGTCCTTGTTTTCTCGGCTGACCGGTCGTAGCGGTTGCACCGGCTGAAATGGCGTCATGTTTTGCTGCCCGTTGGACACTCCGCCCGTTTCGCGCCAACCAGTGGACCGGCCGCTATCGACGCGGACGGCCAACTCATGGCCCGCCAGGCAAAGGCAGCCTCTGCTTCTAATCCCGCATCAGGTTTGAGGTTCGAGCTCGGCCACCGCATTCTAAAAGGGCTTGGCCTGCGGGACAACCTCACCAAACTCCGGCACGGCTCCGCATGCTATCGCCACACCAGTCGTTGTATCTCGAAAGCCTAGGCCATACTATGAAGTGGTAGTCTCAACTCCCCCAAACGCCCTCCCCTGTGCGTTGGGGAGCATTTACCCACGTGAAAATAGTGCCAATGGCACTGCCTTCGTGAGCGGGCTAGTTCTTCGCGATTCACCTCTCAGCCAGGAAACTTCGGTACATGGAAAAGGAAAACAAAGCCCCCTCCAACCGCAAACCGGCCGAGAAAAAGCCAGCCGGCATGGGCAGCAACGTGATTTGGTACCTGCTGGCCCTGGGAATTGGGACGGTGTTTCTGGTCACGCTGTTGGCCAATGCGCCCGGCTACGAGATCGCCTACTCCGAATTGGTGCTCCTCATCGAGAAGGGCAGCGACGCGAAGAACGACGCCGCCGAGCCCAAAAAGCCGCAGGGATACATCGACGTTAGCGACCCCAGCGGCAAGCGAGTTATCCGATTTTCCAACCTGTCGGACGTCACGGTCGGTCCGGACGAAGTCACGGGCAAAGTAACGGCTCTGCAGATTGAGCCCAAGGATCCCGAACAACCACCGCTCGAAAATCAGCCTTTTCGCACCGGACGGCTGGGCTTGGAGGCAGACAACGGCAAGCTGATCCAGCAACTGAAGGACAATGGCTTCGCGAACGTCAAGGGCGAACATGCTCCCAGCGCCCTGCGCAACTGGGCCCCCATGTTGATCGTCACGGCCCTGTTCGTGCTGGTGTTCTTCTTCATGATGCGCCGATTGGGCGGCGCGGGCTCGCCGATGGCCTTTGGCCGCAGCCGAGGCAAGATGTACGCCCAGGAGGACATCGGCGTCACGTTCGAGGACGTTGCCGGCGTCGACGAAGCCGTGGAAGAGCTCCGCGAAGTCGTGGAATTCCTCCGCACGCCAGACAAGTATCAGGTGCTCGGCGGCCGCATTCCCAAGGGCATCCTGCTCGTTGGTCCGCCTGGCACCGGCAAAACCCTTCTGGCAAAGGCCATTGCCGGCGAAGCGGGCGTGCCGTTCTTCAGCCTATCGGGCTCCGACTTTGTCGAAATGTTCGTGGGTGTTGGAGCGGCCCGTGTCCGCGATATGTTTCAGCAGGCCGAAGCCAAGGCCCCCTGCATCATCTTCATCGACGAATTGGACGCGCTGGGCAAAACACGCGGCACGAGCGTCGTGGGCGGGCACGACGAGCGCGAGCAGACGCTCAATGCGCTATTGGTCGAGATGGATGGCTTTGGTTCCAATAGCGGCGTGATCGTCATGGCGGCCACCAACCGGCCCGAGACGCTCGACCCGGCTCTCTTGCGGCCGGGGCGTTTCGATCGGCACGTGCTGGTCGACCGGCCCGATGTGCGCGGGCGTGAGAAGATCCTGGAAGTCCACGTTCAGAACGTCAAGCTCGACAGTTCCGTGCAGTTGAGGGACGTGGCGGGGATTACGTCGGGCTTTGTCGGCGCCGATTTGGCGAATCTCGTGAATGAGGCGGCCCTGCTGGCCGCGCGCAAGGGAAAATCGGCCGTCGGCATGCAGGAATTCAACGAAGGGGTCGAACGCGTCACGGCCGGCCTGGAGAAGAAACAGCGGATCATCCACCAGGACGAAAAGCAACGTGTCGCCTATCACGAGAGCGGTCACGCACTTGTCGCCTACAGCCTGCCCAATACCGATCCGGTGCATAAGGTCTCGATCATTCCTCGCGGGCTGGCGGCCCTGGGCTACATGATGCAGCGGCCCGAAGGCGATCGATACCTGATGACGCAGGGCGAGCTCGAGAGCCGTATCCAGGTGCTGCTGGCCGGTACGATCGCCGAGGACATGATCTTCGAGGACGTCTCGACCGGCGCTCAGAACGACTTGGAGCGGGCGACCGAGATCGCCCGCAGCATGGTCATGGAATACGGAATGAGCCGCTTGGGCCGGGTGAACTTCCGCGAGAGTGGGCGATCGCCGTTCTTGGCTTCAGGCATGCCCGACTTCCCCCGCGAGCGCAGTCACAGCGAGCAAACGGCCCGCGAGATCGACGAAGAAGTGAAGCGGATTACCGAAGAAGCCATCGAAAGGGTGCGGCGCATCCTCGAAGCCCGCCGACCGGCCCTGGTGGGTCTGGCCGAGCGGTTGATCGAAAAAGAGGTGATCGACGCCGACGAGTTGAAGCAGATCATCGAGGACAATTCCCCCAGCCCCGTGCTCGTGCCGGGCACCGCCACGCCGATGCGCAAACGCACGCCGGCGAAAGATACGATGGACTCAAAAGAGGCGACGAGCTCGCCCGAGGCGGAAGCGGGCGGGTGAAAGCAGTAATGGCTAGACTCAACGTGGCGTTTCCAGGATCGATCTCATGAGCACCGTGAAAATCGTCGTTTGGGAAGAGAACGGCGGATGGCTGGGATACCTCCAGGACTATCCCGACTATTGGACGCAAGGCGAGACTCGCGACGAGATCGACGCAAACTTACGAGACTTGTACGCGGATCTGACGAGCGGCGCAGTTCCTGGCGTGCGGAAGGTTGAGGACTTGGAGCTAGCGTGAAACGCGTCGACCTCACGACTTACGCTGGCCAGTTATAAGTCCGCCGCAGCGCCATCAGCACGATGTTCGTGATATTCAGCCGACTGACCGGCTTGGATAGCACGGAAAATGCCTGTGCCCGTCGCGCTTGCTCGGCCAGGACTTCGTCGGCGTCGGCCGACATGAGGATGCAGGGCAGGATGGCCTTGATCTGCTTAACTCGCAGCAAAGTCTCCAGGCCCGTGAGCTTGGGCATGTGCATGTCCAAGAGCAGCAGATGAACTTCCTCGCTGCCGACGATCTTCAGCGCCTCTTCGCCATCGCCAGCCAGCAGCGTCCGAAAGCCCAGCGGCTCGAACACGCCCTGCAACGTCTCGCGAAAGTCGCGATCGTCGTCGGTGATGAGCAGCGATGGAATGGTGGCGTTCACAGTAGATCTCGATCGATTATCGCATCCGGCAAGCGTTACTCACGGCCGGTCGCCGACTTAGCGCCGCATGCCGCCGTCGGAAGCTAAGCATGGAGCAATCGCGATACCAAAATCACTTCGGTTCCGTGGATCAAATGCCTCTGGTATCTGTAAGCCGTTGAAGGTCAACATCTTATATCATGCTTGCAGATTCAGAAAAGACAAGCTGGGAAATCTAGGGGAGGGAAAGCCGGGCATTTGCAAGAATTGCGCTGCCATTTAGGCAGGCATTTGCACGCAACCGCTGATTTGACCGTTGAATGACCAATCCACAAAGCTCCAAGCATGGCTGCAAGCCCAGGGATGGCGGCCATCGACGTCGCCCAACAATTCCGCGAAGACCGCCTTCCCTGGGAGAAGCGCGGACGGTTCGAAATACGCAACAGAAATGCGCAACAATCGTTCAACTCGCATCGGCTCGCCATGAATCTCCGCGTTCAATCGCCAAGTTTGGCGACCACTGCACCGCGCTCTTCGGGCACATTCTTGTCGGCTTGTCAGAACCCCTGACGCCCTTATACTACCGATGGTTAAGGAGCAAAATCACTGTTGGTCAGTTGACCAGCGGGCGTTTACAACGGTCCCCTCGCGCAGGGGGCTAGGAAGGCCAATCGGTGGAAAACGCTGCCAGCGCGTCGTTTTTGGCGCGCCATGAGTTTTTGATTCGCCGCCTCCATTCGCTCAGCGGTTTTCTGCCGGTTGGCGGTTACATGGTCATCCATCTGCTGACCAACGCCACGGTCCTGGGCGGCGCAAGTTCGTTCCAGGACAACGTCGACCGCATTCATTCGCTGGGGCCGGCGCTGCCCCTGGTCGAGTGGACGTTCATCTTCCTGCCGATCATCTTTCACGCCGTGGTCGGCGTGTGGATTATCCGCAGCGGCCTGCCGAACACGACCAACTACGCCTACAAGGGCAACATCCGCTACACGTTGCAGCGGGCCACGGCCTGGATCGCGCTGGTGTTCATCTTCTGGCACGTGTTTCACATGCACGGTTGGATCCATAACGGGGCCTTCATGGAGAAGGTGTCCAGGCCGCTCTTCGGCGCCCAGTTCGATTGGCAACACGCCACGAGCTCCGCTTCCGCGGCGCTTGCCCCTTTGACTGCAAAACTCATTTACGCCATCGGCATGCTCTCGTGCGTCTACCATTTCTCCAACGGCCTGTGGACGATGGGCATTACCTGGGGACTATGGATCACGCCGTCCAGCCAGCGCCGGGCCGATTACATCTGTTCGACGTTCGGAGTGCTGCTGGCCCTGGTAGGTCTCAGTGCGCTGTACGGCTTGAGTTCGGCGAATCGAATTGACGCGGTGGCCATTGAAGACGCCCGGTTGGATCAAAAGTCGGACCTGGAGCAACGGGCCGCACAGATTAAGCAAAAACTCGAGCAGGACCGAGCAAGCGAGTCGAAGCGAGCTGCGACCGACGAACGTTCAACGACGCAAACCGCGCTGCGCCCGTAACCGATTGCAATGTGAGCCATCGGCTCGGCGAGCCGTCGGCGTAAGCCGGCGGGTTGGGTGACGGCATGAGTTGGGCTGAACAGAGTAAAACGACATAAATCAAACCGGCCGGCCCCCCGACCGCAGTTGCTCGAGGAACCCGCAATGGCAAAACAACGAGTCATGGTCGTCGGCGGTGGGCTGGCGGGGCTGGCGGCAGCGATGAAGCTGGTCGAGCTGGGCCTCGAAGTCGACCTGATGAGCCTCACGCCCGTCAAGCGGTCGCACAGTGTGTGCGCTCAGGGCGGAATCAACAGCGTCAACGATCAAACACGGCAGGCCGGTGACAGCGAGTGGTTGCACTTCGACGACACGGTTTACGGCGGCGACTTTCTGCAGCACCAGCCGCCGGTTAAGGAAATGACCGAATGGGGGCCGCGGATCATCGATCTGATGGATCGGCTGGGCGTCCCCTTCAACCGCACGTCCGAAGGCTTCCGCGATCAGCGCCGTTTCGGCGGCACGATGTACAAGCGAACGGCGTTCGCCGGCGCGACCACCGGCCAGCAGTTGCTATATGCCTTGGACGAGCAGGTTCGCCGCTGGGAAGTCGACGGCAAGATCCGCAAGTTCGAGTTTTGGGACTTTCTGGGCCCAATTCTCGATAACTCGGGCGTGTGCCGGGGCTGTGTCGCCCAGGACCTGGTGTCGATGGAGATCCGCGCGTTCCCGGCCGACGCGGTCATCGTGGCCTCGGGCGGATGCGGACTGGTGTATGGCCGTTCGACGATGTCGATGGTTTGCACCGGCAGCGCGGCCTCGCGCAGTTTTCAGGCCGGCGCAAATTATGCCAACGCCGAGTTCATCCAGGTACACCCCACGGCCGTTCCCGGCGCGGATAAGTTGCGGCTGATGAGCGAAAGCGCCCGCGGCGAAGGGGGCCGTGTGTGGGTGCCGCGCACGCCACACGATCCACGCGATCCGACCAAGATTCCCGAATCGGAGCGGTACTACTTCCTCGAAGAGCGCTACCCGAAGTACGGCAATTTGGTCCCCCGCGACATTGCCACACGCGAGATTTTCAACGTCTGCACCTACGAAGGGCTTAGCGTCGAGCAGGGCCGCCTGTGCGTGTACCTCGATGTGACGCACATTCCCCGCGCGACACTCGATTTGAAGCTGGGCGGCATTCTCGAGATTTACGAGAAGTTCCAGGGTGTTGATCCTCGCACCACACCGATGAAGATCTTCCCGGCAGTCCACTACTCGATGGGCGGGCTATGGGTCGATTACGAACGCACCGCCGCCGGCGGCTTGCGGATGGGCTCGGTCCGCAACCAGGTCACCAACATTCCCGGACTGTATGCCATCGGCGAGTGCGACTACCAATATCACGGCGCCAATCGGCTGGGCGCGAATTCGCTCTTAAGCTGCATCTTTAGCGGCTTGATCGTGGCGCCCAGCATTCAGTCGTGGGTCAAGTCTTTGCCGGGCGGCGCGGCGGCCGATCAGCCGTCGACGTTGTTCGAATCGGCCCGCCGACAGCATCAACAAGCGCACGATGGGCTGCTGAAACGCAGCGGCGGCGGCGAGAATCCGTACCTGATCCACCAGGAATTGGGCCTCGTAATGACCAAGGCCGCCACGGTCGTCCGCCGCAACGACACGCTCAAGGATGCCTACAGCACCGTCTCCGACCTGGCCGAGCGGGCCAAACGCTGCTCGCTTTCCGACACCGGCAATTGGACGAATCAAAACGTCGTCTTCACCAAATCGCTGCTGGACATGTTCCCGCTAGCCAAGACGATCCTCAAGGGCGCACTTCAACGCGACGAGTGCCGCGGGGCCCATTTCAAGCCCGACTTCGCCATGCCCGGCATCGCTGCCACGACGCCGGCCGAGCAGCGCCGTGAGGCCGAAGACTGGTGTGATCGTTTCCAGGAAAGCAGCAAGAAGTGGCTCAAAACAACCGTTGCCGTTTGCTCGCCCGAGGGGGAGCCCGAGCTGAGCTACGAAGACGTCGACACCTCGTTGATCCCGCCGCGTCCGCGGCTGTATGGTCTAGTGGGCGGCGAAATGATCGAAGAAGTTTGGAAAGAACGTCAGTCGGGCAAGCCTTCGCCGCCGCGCGACGGGAATGGCACGCCTAGCAAAGCACCGAGTGCCGCGAAAGTTGCGAGCGGGTAGCGGGTGATAATTCCCCAGGGATGGCGGTCATTCAGTATTTGAATGGAATGCTGACGGACCGCCGTCCCTGGGCTTAGCGTTTTTCGCAGCCCGTATTTGTCGATTTCCCCTGATCCCTGAATCCTGACCCCCGGCCCCTTTCCCATGAGCACTGCCACTAGCGGACACGCTTCGCACGCCACGGATGACGGCCACGGTTCCGCGGGCACTGGTTCCGCGGGAAGCGGCACGTTCAATGTTCGCGTTCTCCGCCAGGACGGACCTGGAGAGTCCAGCTACTGGGAGCGGCATACGGTCGCTCGCGAGTCGGACATGAACGTGATTAGCGTGCTGCAGCGAATTGCCGCGCAGGCAAAAACGGCCGAAGGGCAGCACGTAGCACCCGTCGCGTGGGACTGCAATTGCCTGGAAGAGGTTTGCGGGGCTTGCACCATGCTGGTGAACGGCCGCGTGCGGCAGGCCTGCACGGCGCTCGTCGACCGATTGCTGGAAGACAACCCCGACGAGATCGAACTCCGGCCGATGAGCAAGTTTCCGGTCGTGCGCGACCTGGTTGTGAGTCGTGCGCGGTTGTTCCGGGCCTTGGAAAAGATCAAAGCCTGGATCCCCGTCGATGGCTACTTCGATCTGGGGCCCGGCCCCCGGCAGTCGCAGGAGGAGCAGCAGCAAGCGTATCCTCTCAGCGAGTGCATGAGCTGCGGCTGCTGCCTGGACGCTTGCCCTCAGTACACCAAGACCGAGCTCGTGCGGCACGAAGGCGAAACCGCCGAGGATTTTGCCAAGCGCGAGCGGGCGGCCTTCGACCGCGGCTTTGTCGGAGCACATGCCATCAGCCAGGTCATGCTCTTCAATGCCCATCCAACGGGTCACATGCAGGCCCCAGAGCGGACCGATGCGCTGATGGAAGAGGGGGGCATCCAAGATTGCGGCAACGCGCAGAATTGCGTGATGGTCTGCCCCAAGAAGATTCCGCTGACCACGTCCATCGGCCGCGCCGGACGCGCCGCCACGGTACGCTCCATCCGCAAGTGGTTCGATAAGTAGCAGACCTGCTCGAACCCGGTCTCTTGACCGACGCGTTGGCAAACCACACACCGCTGGTGCGAGCAACGAAATGGCGGCGGGCTTTGCCTCGCCATGCCTCGGGCTGGTGAATCCCAGGTCAAATCCGGCGAATATTTCCTGAAAAGGCGTTGACATCCTACGATCTTGCCGATAAATTAGAACGAGAATTCTAGTTCCGCTCCGCGACCTTACGGGGCCGCTATTTCTGAGTAAGTCCCGGGTCTGTTCGCTCTATTCTTTGGTACCTAGGAACAGAATAAGAATTCCACTTCGAGTATCGAAGCAGCGGGTATTGAAGCCGATCGAACGGGAGCGGAGCGCTTGAGACAGACACTGCATAAGGTCGAATGGGTCCGCCCACCGCAGCAGACGCGTAGCCAGGAGACGCTCGAGCGGATCCTGGAAGCCGCGGAAGAGGTGGTGGCCGAGAAGGGCCTCGACAACTCCACCGTTTCCGAAATCGTCCGCCGCGCGAAGTCATCGGTCGGCGCGATGTACGCGCGTTTCAACGATAAAGACGCACTGCTGAGTTGCCTGCACCAGCGGTTTTGCGAACAGGCCATGGCCACCGCCGACACGGCCCTGGACGCCACGCGTTGGGAAGACGCGACCATCGCGGAGATCTTCGCCGAAGCCATTCCGTTTCTCGTGCAGGTGTATCACGAGAAACGGGGCTTGATTCGTGCGTTCATCGTTCGCGGCGGAACCGATCGTGAATTTGCCGAAGCGGCCGGCCGGCTCGGCAAGCACGTATCGCAACGCCTGACCGATCTGTTGTTGGCGCGACGCGACGAAATCAATCACCCCGATCCAGCTTTGGCGATCGACTTTGGTCAGCGCATGATGTTCGACGCGCTCGATCAGGCCACGCTCTATGCGGGCGTCGAGCGCACGGCCGTACAAATGTCGCCCGAGCAATTGGGCGCGGAATTGATTCGGGCCTACTTGAGCTACTTGGGCATCGAGTCAACCAATGCGTAGGCAGAAGGTCGCCCTCAGTCAGTACACGGCAACATAAAAGTAACTCGTGTCGAATACCGTCCAGTGATCGCAAGCGTGTGTATCCCGGAGGATAGAACTATGCGTAAGGCCCTGTTTCCGCTGTGCGTTGTGGCTGGTATTTTGCCTTGGGTTGATGCAACCATCGGCACGGTCGCTGCGGCCGAAGCGGTCGCCGGCACGTCGGTCAAGCCCTCCACGTCGCCCACGCAGGGCAATCCGGTCGGCAAGAAGATCGGGAACTTCGCCGCCCGCGACTTCCGCGGTAAGGATGTGGCGCTGGCCGACTTCGCCAATAGCAAGCTGGTCGTCGTCGCCTTCTTGGGAACGGAGTGTCCCCTCGCCAAGTTGTACGCTCCTAGACTCGTCAGTTTGGCAGCCGACTACGAAGCCAAGGGCGTGGCGTTTGTCGGCATCGACTCGAATCGCCAGGACGCTGTGACCGAGATCGACCATTACGCCCGCGAGCACAAGATTCACTTCCCCATCGTCAAGGACTCGGCCAACCGGATCGCCGATCAGCTCGGCGCCGCCCGCACCCCCGAGATCTTTGTGCTGGATCAAGATCGCGTGGTCCGCTATTGGGGCCGCATCGACGATCAGTATGGTTTTCAGGATGGCGGCGTGGCCTTCCAACGCCCCGAGCCCAAGCGGCGCGATCTGGCCGTTGCCTTGGATGAATTGCTGGCCGGCAAGCCGGTCAGCCAGGCGGTGGCCGCCAATCAGGGCTGCCATATTGGCCGCATCAAAGAACCGGTCGCCGGCGGCGACGTGACGTACAGCAAGCACATCGCGGCCATCTTCAACAACAACTGCGTATTCTGCCATCGGACTGGCGCGATCGGTCCCTTCTCGCTCACCAGCTACGAAGACGCTGTGGGCTGGGCCGAAATGATTCGCGAAGTCGTCTCCGAGCAGCGTATGCCTCCCTGGCATGCCGATCCGAAGTTCAGCCATTTTCGCAACGACGCCCGGCTGAGCGATCGAGACAAAGACCTGATCTACAAATGGGTCAAAAGTGGCGCGCCCGAGGGCGATCCCAAGGACCTGCCGCCGCCGGTGGAGTTTCCCGAAGGCTGGCTGATCCCCAAGCCCGACGAAGTCATTTACATGGCTAAAGAAGGCTTCGACGTGCCGGCCGAGGGGACGGTCGAGTACAAGAGCTTCGTCGTCGATCCCAACTGGACCGAAGACAAATGGATCGCGGCGATGGAGTGCAAGCCGGGCAACCCTGCCGTGGTGCATCACATCATCATCTACGTGATTCCGCCCAATGTCGCGCCCACGGGCCGCGCGGGCCGGCTGCAAACCAACTGGCTGGGCGCGTTCGCGCCCGGGTTGCGTCCGCAGACGCTCGATGAAGGCATGGCCCGCTTCGTGCAGAAGGGCTCGAAGCTCCGCTTCGAGATCCACTACACGCCCAACGGCACGTCGCAGAAAGACCTGAGCTACGTGGGCTTCAAGTTCGCCGATGCCAAGGCGGTGAAAAAAGAAGTCGCTGTGGGCAATGCCGGCAACTTCTCATTCCGCATTCCGGCGGGCGATTCGCATCACGAAGTCGAATCGGACTTCGTGTTCCGGCAGCCGACCACGCTGTTGTCGGTCTCGCCCCACATGCACCTCCGCGGCAAGGATTTCCGCTACGACTTGATCTACCCCGACGGCAAGGTCGAGACCATCTTGTGGGTGCCGCGTTACGATTTCGGCTGGCAAACCACCTACATGTTCACCGAACCGAAGCACTTGCCGCGCGGGACGAAAATGCACTGCGTGGCCCACTTCGACAACTCGGACGAGAACCTGGCCAACCCGGATCCGAAAAAAGAAGTGAGCTGGGGCGAGCAGACGTGGGAAGAAATGATGTTCGGCTGGTTCGAGATGTCGCTCACGGACCAGGACCTTTCCAAGCCGGCGCCCCCGGCCGACTCGCGGACCAAGGAGTTCTTGGCGCTGGTGGGCAACGAGGGTCTGAAGGTCGACGAGCAGGTCAAGACGCTTGCCCGCAAGTCGCTCGAATCGCAAAAGGCCTTCGAGTTCGTCGGCTTCCAGTTGTTCGGCATCATTCCGCAGTTGGATCGCATGTGCGTTACGGGCGTCGACCAGGACAATTTGCGGCTGAAGCTGTTGCTCGAGCGACCGGGCATGAAGACTTCGTTCCGTAGCACGGCGACCTTGATCAAGGCCGACGGACAATCGCTGGCCGAGTACGCGCTGGCCGACAAGACCGCGGTCAACCCCGAGATGAGCAAGGCCACGGGTTACGTCATGGTCCGCATGGCCGCCAAGGGAGTCATGTCGAGCATGCATGTTCCGGTCGAAATCGGTGGGCAGCGCTGCACCGTGAATTTCTGGAGCTGCGAGCCCAATGCTTTCCCACCGCAGGCCGTGCTGTACCTGGAGCAGGTCGCCCACGAGATGGCCGACGGGGCGAAGGCAACCCAGTAAGAGGCAGCGATACCCTTAGCAACTTAGCGGATCGCACCGATATAAGTCGATCCGAGACACCGTCCGCCACGCCAGTGCCCCGTGCGTCGACCTTTGGCGCACGGGGCACAACTTTTTGAACTGCTGGCCGGCGCCGAAAGTGTCTGGAACCTTTGGCTGGCTCACGGGTGGCGTCATGGCGAACCAATCTCAGCCAAAGGTTCCAGACACTGCGTACCGCTTGCCGTTACGCACACGCGCGGGTACAAACGCCGCCATGCAATCCAGCGACGTAGCGATCATCGGCGGCGGCATCGTGGGTTTGGCCACCGCCTATCGGCTGACCCAGCGGTTTCCCAAAGCGCGGCTGGTGCTGCTCGAAAAAGAAGTCGATCTCGCGCACCACCAGACCGGCCACAACTCGGGTGTGCTCCACTCGGGGATCTACTACAAGCCCGGCTCCCTCAAGGCCATCAATTGTCGCGCGGGCAAGCGGGCCATGGAAGACTTTTGCCGGCAGGAAGGCATCGCCTTCGACATCTGCGGCAAAGTGATCGTGGCGGTCGACGAGAGCGACTTACCGGCCTTGGAGCGAATTTACGATCGCGGCCAGGCCAACGGGATCGATTGCACCCTGATCGAACGCGAGCGGTTGGCCGAACTCGAACCGCACGCGGCCGGAATCCGGGCGATCCACGTGCCCGAGGCCGGCATTGTCGATTACTCACAGGTCTGCCAGAAGCTGGCCGAGCACGTCAGCCGCCACGACGGGCGGATTGTCCATTCGGCACGCGTCACGGCCATGCACGCGGTTGATGCCCAGATGGTCGTGCAAACCACGGCGGGCGATTTCTCGGCGCGTTATGTCGTCAATTGCGCGGGCTTGCAGTGCGACCGCGTGACACGCTTAAGCGGCCAAGACCCCGAAATGAAGATCATCCCCTTCCGGGGAGAATACTTCGAGCTGAAACCTTCGGCCCATCGACTGTGCCGCAACCTGATCTATCCCACGCCCGACCCCAATTTTCCGTTCCTGGGCGTACACTTCACGCGCATGATCGGCGGCGGCGTCGAGTGCGGTCCCAACGCGGTGTTGGCGTTTTCCCGTGAGGGATATCGCAAGAGAGACGTCAATCTGCGCGATCTGGCCGAAGCGCTTACCTATCGCGGCTTCCTCAAGCTGGCGGCGAAATACTGGCGCACCGGCTTAGGAGAAATGTGGCGGAGCGTGAGCAAGCGGGCCTTCGTGCGGGCCTTGCAGCGCTTGGTGCCGGAGATTCAAGCCGCCGACTTGGTGTCCGCGCCGGCCGGAGTCCGCGCGCAGGCCGTCGCTCCCGACGGTTCGATGGTCGATGACTTTTTGATCCATGAAACCCAGCGCGTCGTAAACGTATGCAACGCGCCGTCGCCCGCGGCTACCGCGTCTTTGAACATCGGTTCGCTAATCGTCGACAAGCTGGCTTCGCGACTCTAAACGGAGTGCATCCAAGGCGCGAAGCTGGAGGGGTCGCCATTGCCGTCATTCCCGCGCAAGCGGGAACCCAGTGAATTGAAGGTCGGCCCTGCACCACAAGACTACAACCGCCGCGCTCAAATCACCTTCGCCTCCCTCGCCCGCCCCCTGGATTCCCGCCTGCGCGGGAATGACGTTCGAGCGGGTGAAGTTAGAGGAACAATCAGTGGCGTGGTCTCCCGACCACGCCACTCGGCAGATGTCGATCTACTTCTTCTCCTCCGCCTTTTCCTTCTTCTCGGCGCCCGTGTCGGCCTTGTCTGGACTCGTTCCCATCCGGATCGAGCTCGTTTCGGTCACTTCGCGGGTCAATTCCTGATTGGGAGCGGCGATTTCCATTTTCATTTTCTGCTTGGCCGACGACTTCACAGTCCGTCCGGCGGCCGTGTCGAAGTAGATGGTCGCGGATCCCTCTTGCTCGGTGATTTCGACTTCGGTTTGGGAGTTTTCAGCGGGCTCGAATGTCAGCTCGACCTTCGTGGCGATCTTGTCCAACGACTTGCCTTCCTGTTGTTCGCTGCCCGAGTACGAGTACGTGACCAGGGTCTTTTGCTTGCCGGCGCCCGGCATCACCATCTCGAACGATTGATTCCACTTCGTGTCGGCGGTCACGGGCTTCTCGGGCAACGGCAGCACGCTCTTCTGAATCATCTCCTTCACGCCGTTCTCGGAAAATCCGCCCAGCATCGCACCCAATCCACGGCGACCGCCCCCGCCCGCGCCACCACCTTGCTGATCCGCGAAATGTTTGGCAAGCTTTTCGGGCAACTTGATGTCGGACACTTTGCCCGCGGGCGAAACCTTGAGTTGAAACGCCTGACCGAGCAGGGCCGTCATCAGGGGCTCCATCTGGTCCCAAATCGGCCCTTCGGGCTTCTTCTCGCTCTTCGAGTCGTAATCCATGTTCGCAAAGGGCGAGGTGACCTTGAATTGCAGGCGGTCGACCGTTTGCTCCATTTCGGCGGTGCCGTCGGCGGCCACGCTCTTCACTTTCCAGGTCAGGTCGAACACAAACCTTGTGCCGATGTCGATCACCGCTCCTTGGCGGTCGATCTTTTGCTCGGTGGCATTGTCCATGACGTAATTCAGGACGTCCCCCTCCTTGAATTTCCACTTCAGCGTGGTGTCGGCACGGACCGCGCCGGCCATCAGCGTAGCGCCAAAAATTAGAGCGAGACACGTTATGTGAGTGCGGCGGGCGGTCATGGCGAAACCTTTCCTGTTTTGTTTCTAAGCTCGGGGGGCGGCGGAGGGCTCGATGACGGCGACGCCACCGGCGGAGTTGCGAGGCTGAATTGTACCTCGTCGCAGGGACGGCCGCAAAGGAAGGGAACGGTCCGAAAATGCGGCCTTTGGCGGCCACTGCGCGTGCGGCGGGCACGGCCATTTGCTACAACGACGTCGTGCGGGATACCCCTGGGAAATCGCCACAAGGAGCTAGCATGCGAATCGAGGGTAAGGCGGCCATCGTCACCGGCGGCGGAACGGGCGTCGGTCGAGCCACGGCCTTGGAACTGGCGCGGCAGGGCTGCGCGGTGCTGGTCAACTATTCGCGCTCGCGCGACGAAGCCGAGCAGACGGCCGCCGAAATCCAGGCCGCCGGAGTCAAGGGCCTGGCTATCCAGGCCGACGTGGCCGACGACGCCGCTTGCCGCGCGATGGTCGACGAGGCCGTGCGGGCCTTTGGGCGGCTCGACGTGCTGGTGAACAACGCCGGCACGACGCGCTTCATTCCGCACGACAACCTCGACGACGTGAACGACGACGACTGGCTCCGGATCATGTCGGTTAATCTCAAGGGACCGTTTCAGTGCGCCCGGGCAGCCGCCAAGCCCATGCTGGCCGCCGGCGAGGGAGAGATTGTCAACGTGACCAGCGTCGCCGGCATTGCCGCCACGGGCAGTTCGATTCCCTACGCCGCGTCGAAGGCGGCGCTGATCAACATGACCGTCTCGCTGGCCCGAGTGCTCGCGCCGAAGATTCGCGTCAACTCGATCGCGCCCGGCTTCGTCGACGGACGCTGGCTACGAGGCGGATTAGGTCAGGCCTATGAAACCGTCAAGCATCTGTTCGAGGAGAAGCTGCCGCTGGGGCGAGTTTGCCAGCCCGAGGATGTGGCCGCGGCGATCGTGGGCATGATCACTGGCAGCGACCTGGTAACCGGGCAGACGCTGGTCTGCGACGGCGGCATGCTGATCGCCGATATCGCCGCACGACCGCGACCGAGAAAATGAAGCGTGCTGGGCAATACCGGTAAAATGTACTGCCCCCTCTGATTTAGGCAGATTGACCGGGACCGATTGAACATTTGAAAAACCGACCGACGAGCGAGCAACCCTCATGGCAGAAGACCACGTACTAACCGAGTCGGAACTAGCCGCAGCCCTGCAGAAACTGCCCGGTTGGGAGGTCCGCGAGGGCTGGCTGCGGCGGACCTACGGCACGCCGGGATGGCCTCACACAATGATGCTGGCGACGACCATCGGTTACCTGGCCGAGGCCGCCTGGCATCATCCCGACTTGTCGCTGGGGTATGCACAGGTCACCGTTAAGCTGCAAACGCATCGGGTGCGGGCCGTCACGTACAGCGATGTCGAACTGGCCGCCAAGATCGATGAGGTTGTGCTTTGGAAGCCGGCCGGCGGTGCGCTCGAAGGATTCCCAAAGAAGTGGGTGCATTGAAGCGGGGGTCGGGGATCGGGATTCGGGGAAGGAAGCAAACGAAACTCCTGCGAACCAAGGTTAGCCGCCCCGCTCGCGGGGCGCTTCGCCGACCACAAGCGTGTCGTCAACCATCGCGAACACTCGTCATTCACTACCACCACGACGTGCAACCCATGCCAAGAATCTTCACGGTGCTTGCGATCGCAATCCCATTCGCCTGCACTTTTCCGGCCGAGTCGTTATCGGCTGCGCCGACTGGAGTCGATGACGCCGCCAGCCGTCAGCTTGCCGAATTGTTCGCGGACAGCTTCGAGTTCGCCCTGAAGGAAGACCCGCTGTTTGCAACCAGTTACGGCGACTTGCGCTACAACGACAAGCTGCCCAGCGTGGGCCCGGCCGATCAAACGCGACGCCTGGCGCAGGAGCGAGCATTTCTCCAGCGTTTGCAGGTGATCGATCGCACAAAGCTGTCGCGGCCCGAGCAGATCAACTACGACATCTTCGGCCGCTTGGTGCAGGACCGCTTGGCCGAGGGCGACTTTCACACGTATCTGATGCCAATCACCAACCGTGAGGGATTCCACGTTTCGTTTCCCGAGCTACCCAAGGAAGTGCCGCTCAAGACCGTCAAGAACTACGAGGACTACATTGCGCGGTTACGGGCCTTTTCCACATATACGGATCAGCACATCGAGCTGTTGCGCGCGGGAGTCAAAGAGGGGCTAACGCTGCCCAGCGTCGTGCTGCGCGATTACGACAAGCCAATCGTCGCACACATCGTCGACGACCCGACTCGCAGTTTGCTGTATCAACCGTTCGCGGAATTCCCGCCGTCGATCGCGCCGGCCGACCGCGAGCGGCTGGCGAACGAGGCCAAGCAGGCCATCACCACCAGCGTTGTGCCAGCCTATCGCAAGTTGCTCGAGTTCATGACCAAGGAGTACGTGCCGGCCGCGCGCGAGCAGGTGGGCTGTGCGGCCATGCCGCGTGGACGCGAGCTGTATCGGCATCGCGTGAAGCACTTCACCACGCTCGACATCACGCCGCAGGCGATTCACGAAACCGGCCTGGCCGAGGTGAAGCGAATCAGGGCCGAGATGGATTCGGTCATCGCACGGAGCGGCTTCAAGGGAGATTTCGCGGCCTTTGTGGCGTTCCTGCGCACCGATCCTCGGTTCTATGTCGATACGCCCGAGCAGTTGCTCAAGGAAACGGGCCTGGTGCTCAAAAGAATCGACGGCGAGCTGCCGCGGTTGTTCAAGACGTTGCCGCGGACACCCTACGGCATTCGCGAAGTCCCGCCCTACATCGCACCGGGCACGACCACGGCCTACTATTCGCCGCCGCCGGGCGATCTCTCGCGGGCCGGCTATTACTTCGTCAACACGTTCAACCTGAAGAGCCGGCCGCTGTTCGAGATCGAAGCCCTCAGCCTGCACGAAGCCGTGCCGGGCCATCATCTGCAGATTGCCTTGCAGCAGGAGCTGCAGGGACTGCCGCCATTTCGACGGTTTGCCGGGTTCACGGCCTTTGTCGAAGGCTGGGGACTGTACTCCGAGCGGTTGGGGCTGGAGATGGGCTTCTACAAGGACCCTTACAGCGACTTCGGCCGCTTGAGCTACGAGATGTGGCGTGCCTGCCGATTGGTGGTCGACACCGGCATGCATTACCTGGGTTGGACGCGGCAGCAGGCCATCGACTTCATGGCGGCCAACACCGCGCTCACGCTGCACAACATTACGGCCGAAGTGGATCGGTACGTCTCCTGGCCCGGCCAGGCCGTGGCCTACAAGACGGGCGAGCTGAAGATTCGCGAACTGCGCCGGCAGGCCGAGGAACAGCTTGGCCCGCGATTCGACGTCCGCGAGTTTCACGAAGCGGTACTCTCGTCGGGCGCGGTACCGCTGGACGTGCTGGAGGAGAATGTGAAGGGGTATATTGCGCGTGTGAAGGGGAGTTGACTGGTTTAGCCGTCGCGGCCACGCGGCGAATCGTGTGCGCTCGGAAAGCGGGGATGCATGTCGACCAACGGCCGAAACACCACGCCGTTCGCAAATCGAGTCGCGCTGTTGCTCGCATTCATCGCCCTGCTGTGGGCAATCGAAGCCGTCGACTACTACGCGCTCGGGCAATCCCTCGATCGAAACGGCATTCGTCCGCGGAGCGCGTCGGGGCTGGTGGGCATCCTGGCCGCGCCGCTGTTGCATCACGGGTTTGCCCATCTGGCGGCCAATACGCTGCCGCTGTTGGTGCTGGGCGGGCTGGTGATCATGAGCGGCGCCGCCGATTTTCTTGCCGTCACCCTCGTCTCGGCTTTGGTGGGCGGGCTGGGCGTGTGGCTGTTTGCGCCGAGCAACACGGTCCACCTGGGCGCCAGCGGCCTGGTGTTCGGCTACTTTGGCTACCTGGTGATGCGCGGCTACTATCAGCGCAGCTTCGTTGCATTGCTCGTGGCCGCGGCCGTGGTCGTACTCTACGGCGGCATGCTGTGGGGAGTGCTGCCGACGCAGCCGGGCGTCTCGTGGCAGGGGCACCTGTTCGGTTTCCTCGGCGGGGCGCTGGCCGCTCGGCTGATGCACAGGAAGCCGGCCGCCGGAAATCTAAATCTAGGTGGCACGCTCTGAGCGCAGCGAAGGGCGTGGCAACTACGTTCGTAGCGACCACATTCATGCGGTCCGGATGCACGCTAACCAGCGTGGCGCGTTGAAGGGGCCGGTGGCGCGGCGCACGTCCTGAGATTTCCGGACCCGATGAATCGGGTCACTACGAGCGCGCCACCGCAACTTCCGGCTGATCGATCTTCTCGAAGGCGAACTCGCCGTCGCGATAGTCGACGCGAATCGTCGTGCCCTCGGAAAAGGTTCCTTTGAGGATCTCCGTGGCCAGCGGGTTCTGAATCTGTTGCTGGATTACGCGCTTCAACGGCCGCGCCCCAAAGGTTGGGTCGTAACCGGCCACGGCAATCGCATCCAGTGCCGCATCGCTCACGTCCAGTGACAGGTCTTTCTCGGCAAGCTGCTTGCGCAATCGCTCGATTTGGAACTCGACGATCTTGCGAATGTGCTTGGCGTCCAAGGGGTGGAAGATGATGGTTTCGTCGATGCGATTGAGGAACTCGGGCAGGAACCGCGATTCCAGGGCTTCCTTTACGGCCTCGCGGATATCTTCCTGCTTGCCTCCTTCGCGCGTGATCTCTTGGATGGCCTGGCTGCCGATGTTCGACGTCATCACGATGATTGTGTTGGTGAAGTCCACGGTATGGCCTTGGTTGTCGCTGAGCCGGCCATCGTCCAAGACCTGCAATAGGACGTTGAACACGTCGCGGTGGGCCTTTTCGATTTCATCCAACAGAATGACCGAGTAAGGACGGCGGCGAACGGCCTCGGTGAGCCGGCCCCCTTCTTCGTATCCGACATAGCCCGGCGGCGCGCCAATCAACCGGCTGACGGTGTGTCGCTCCATGAACTCGCTCATGTCCAAGCGGACCATGGCGTTCTCGTCGTCGAAGAGCACCTGGGCAAGTGCTTTGCACAACTCGGTTTTGCCGACGCCCGTTGGCCCCAAGAAGATGAACGAGCCGATGGGCCGGTGCGGATCTTGCAGACCTGAACGGCTGCGGCGGACCGCGTTGGCGACGGCCTCGACGGCTTCGTCCTGGCCGACGACGCGCCGGTGCAGTCGTTCTTCGAGCACCAATAGCTTGGCGCGTTCGGTTTCCAGCATGCGGCTAACCGGCACGCCGGTCCAGGCGCTGACGACTTCGGCGATCTCGTCGGGGCCCACTTCTTGCCGCAGCAGGCGCGGACCGGTTGGCGTGGTCTGCGTTCCGGCGGCTTCGAGCTGCTTGGCGAGCTGTTTGCGTTGATGATCCAGCTCGTACAGCTTTTGGTAGTCGCGCTCTTCGATCGGCACGCCCGAGGCTTGTTTCTCTTTGACGGCGTTGGAGAGCTGGTCGAATTCGAGCTCGGCCTTGTCGAGCCGGCCGCGCACTTCCTTCACGTCGCCGACGCCCAGCTTCTCGGCCTCCCACTGCTCGCGGAGGTTGGCCAGCTTCTTGCGCAGCTCGGCTATTTCGGCTTCGATCTCTTGCAGGCGATCTTGCGCGTGCTCCTCGGTCTCTTCCGCCAACTGCCGCGCGGCCAGTTCGAGTTGCACCAGACGGCGCTGCACCTGGTCAATCTCACCGGGGACGCTTTCCAGCTCCATTGCCAGCCGGCTGGTGGCTTCGTCCATCAGATCGATGGCCTTGTCGGGCAGAAAGCGGTCGGTGATGTAGCGATTCGACAAGTTTGCCGCGGCCACTAGCGCCGAATCCTTGATCTTCACGCCCTTGTGATGGGCTTCGTAACGGCCCTTCAGCCCACGCAAGATGGCGATCGTGTCCTCGACCGACGGCTCGCCGACCATGACCGGCTGAAAGCGGCGCTCGAGCGCAGCATCCTTTTCGATGTGCTTGCGATACTCGTCGAGCGTCGTCGCGCCGATGCAGCGCAGCTCGCCGCGGGCCAGGGCCGGCTTGAGCAAATTGGCGGCGTCGCTCGCGCCTTCGGCAGCGCCGGCGCCAACGAGCGTGTGCAACTCGTCGATGAAGAGGATCACATTGCCGCTGGCGTCTTGCACTTCGCGCAACACGGCCTTGAGCCGCTCCTCGAACTCGCCGCGAAACTTCGTGCCCGCGATGAGTGCGCCCATGTCGAGCGCGATGACGCGCTTGTTCTTAAGGCTTTGCGGCACGTCGCCCTGGACGATTCGCAAGGCCAGTCCTTCGGCGATGGCGGTTTTGCCCACGCCCGGCTCGCCGATTAAGACGGGATTGTTCTTCGTACGCCGTGAGAGCACCTGGATGACGCGGCGGATTTCCTGGTCGCGGCCGATCACCGGATCGAGCTTGCCTTGACTGGCCCGCTCGACCAGGTCGATGCCGTACTTTTGCAAGGCCTGAAACTTGGCTTCGGGATTCTGGTCGTCTACCCGAGCGCTGCCCCGGACCGTTTGCAGGGCCTTGAGAATCTCCGCATCGCCAATGGCGTTGAGCTTGAGCAGTTGGCGGGCCTTGGTATCGACTTTGGCCAATGCCAGGAGCAAGTGCTCGGTCGAGACGAATTCATCCTTCATCGTCTCGGCTTGTTGCGCAGCGCCCTCGAATACCTGCATCAAGCTCGCCGCGGGCTGCGGCGGATTGCCGCCCGAGGACTGCGGAAACTGCTTCAGCTCGCCTTCGACGACCTTTTCAAGCTGCGCCCGACTGGCGCCAATTCGTTCGATCACGGGCCGCACGACCCCGTCGGTCTCTTGCAGTAAGCCGGCCAGCAGGTGGACGGAGTCGATCTGGGGGTTGCCGCGCTGGGCCGCTAGTTCTTGCGCCCGCTGCACGGCCTCTTGGGCCTTGATCGTCAGTTTGTCGTAACGAAATGGCATGCTGGTTTAGCGTCAATGACGCGCTCACCGTTGGAAGCGCGGTTAGATGGATCAAGAATCCTTCACTTCGAATTCCGCGTCGATCGCTTCGTCCTCACCGCCGGCGGGTTTGGGCGCGCCACCGCCATCGGCCGAAGCCGTGGGGCCGCGCGAAGCGGCCTCTTGCACCAGCTTGCCCAGCGCCGTCGAGGCCTGCTCCAACTCGCCAATCGCGCTCTTGATCGCCTCGACGTTGTGGCCCTTGGCCACTTCGCGGGTCTTGTCGACGGCCGCCTGCAACGGCTTCTTGTCGCCGTCGCTGAGCTTGTCGGCATGCTCCTTGAGCAGCTTCTCGACCGTGAAGCACATCGAATCGGCCTGGTTGCGAATTTCGGCCAACTCGCGCTTCTTCTTGTCGTCTTCGGCGTGGGCCTCGGCGTCCTTGCGCATCTTTTCGATCTCGTCCTTCGATAGACCGCTAGATTTCTCAATCTTTACGGTCTGCTCCTTGCTCGTCTCCAAGTCCTTGGCCGAAACGTTGAGGATGCCGTTGGCGTCGATGTCGAACTTGACTTCGATCTGCGGCATCCCGCGCGGCTTGGAGGCGATCCCTTCCAAATTGAATTGAGCCAGCAGCCGATTGTCGGCGGCCATTTCGCGCTCGCCCTGAAAAACGCGCACGGTGACGGCCGTTTGGTTGTCGTCGGCCGTGCTGAATACGTTCTTCCGCTCGGTCGGAATGGTCGTGTTGCGCTCGACCAGTTTCGTCATGATGCCGCCCAAGGTCTCGATACCCAAGGACAACGGCGTCACGTCGAGCAAGAGCACGTCCTGGACTTCGCCGGCCAACACACCGGCCTGGATGGCGGCGCCGATGGCCACGACTTCGTCGGGATTCACGCCCTTGTGCGGCTCCTTGCTGAAGATCTTCTGCACCAGCTCCTGCACCTTGGGCATCCGCGTCGAACCGCCCACCAACACCACTTCGTCGATGTCCTTGGGCTGCATCTTGGCGTCTTCCAAGGCCCGCATCACGGGGTTGCGACAGCGCTCGATAAGCGGATCAACCAGTTGCTCGAACTTCGAGCGGCTGATGTTCATCTGCAAGTGCTTGGGGCCGTTGGCGTCGGCCGTAATGAAGGGCAGGTTGATGTCGGTCGAGCTGGCCGAGCTGAGCTCCTTCTTGGCCTTCTCGCAGGCTTCTTGCAGGCGTTGCAGGGCCATCATGTCTTTGCGCAGGTCGATGCCTTGTTCTTTCTTGAACTCGTCGGCGACGTGGTTGATGAGCATGAAATCGAAGTCGTCACCGCCCAAGTGCGTATCGCCATTGGTGCTGATGACGCGAAATACGCCATCGGCAACTTCCAGCACGGACACGTCGAACGTGCCGCCGCCGAGATCGAAGACGACGATCTTCTCGGCTTCCTTCCGGTCCAGTCCATAGGCCAACGACGCGGCCGTGGGCTCGTTGATGATCCGCGCCACTTCGAGGCCGGCGATCTGGCCGGCGTCTTTGGTGGCCTGGCGCTGGGCGTCGTTGAAGTAGGCCGGCACGGTGATGACGGCCTTGTTGACCTTGTGTCCCAGGTACGCCTCGGCGGCTTCCTTAAGCTTGCGCAGCACTTTGGAAGAAACTTCCGAGGGCGTGTATTCCTTATCGCCGACCTGGACCTTCACATAGTCCTGGGGGCCGCCGATGACCGGGTAGGGCACGATTTTCTCTTCAGAGGCCACTTCGCCGTGCCGCCGGCCCATGAACCGCTTGATCGAGTAGATCGTGCGCTTAGGGTTGGTGACCGCCTGGCGGCGCGCGGGCTCGCCGACGAGTACGTCGCCCTTATCGGTAAAGGCCACGACGCTGGGCGTGAGCCGATTGCCTTCTTGATTCGGGATGACCTTGGGATCGCCCCCTTCCATGACCGCGACCACCGAGTTCGTGGTGCCCAGGTCAATTCCGATGATCTTTTCGCCTTGTGCCATTGTGGAAAGCTCCTTTTCTTACGGTCCGCCGTTGCGGCCAACCGCGTGATTAGCGATTGGCCCGGCTGTTACCTGTCGGTTGTTTCGGATGTGCTGTATTTTTAGGTTCGTGGGAAATTAATTCGTCGAATGCGATTTTGGACCGCGCATGACGGTCCGGGCGGACTAGAAGCAAAGATCATGCCGGTCCCACACGCTAACCCGTGGCCGTCGCAAGATGTTGGAATATACTAGGTTGTGGACGTTCGTGCGACGGCCTGACGAGGTGGCGACGGAATCGAAGCCAGATAAGCTGCCAATATTGACCAGGCGACTTGTGCCCGGGTTTCGACGCTGCCAATCTGGCAGTTGAATTGGATCGTGGGTGTGAGCCGGTTCGCACCAGGCGACATGGGACAGCCCGCAAGTGGTGCGATTGACGATATCCAAAGTCTCTGGCAGGGGGCGGTACGGGGGCGTAGACTCGTGCCGGCCGTTGGCCCCCGAAACCAACCGGCAAACAGTGCGGTCAAAATCACTGCTCGTCTAATTCGAGAAGATCGTGGCAAAACACCGCACCTCAAAAGACTCGAAGCCCGCGGCGGCCAAGCAATTGTCGCCCGCCGAGGCCCAATCGCAGATCGAACGCATCGGCCGTGAGCTGGTCGAGCTTTTGAACCGGCATGCGGCATTGGCCGCGAACCTCCCCAATGTTCCCAATGCAGAGGGTCAGCCGGCGCTGTCGTTCGCCCGCGAGGACGATCGGATCCGCCACGCGGTCGCGCAGAACAAGGGCCCGCTGAGCGACGACTGCGTGCGAGGCATCTTCCGCGAGCTCACCAGCGGTACGCGCGGGTTGCGGCGGCTGCTTCGGGTGGCCTTTCTGGGGCCCGACTACACGTACAGCCACCTGGCCACGTTGCACCGGTTTGGGCAATCGGTGGCCCTGGTTCCGGTGGGCAGCATTTCCGCCGTGTTCGAGGAGGTCGATCGCAAGCACGCCGACTTTGGGTTGGTGCCGATCGAGAACTCGACCGACGGCCGCATCGCCGACACCCTCGATATGTTCAATCGGCTTCGCGTACGGATCTGCGGCGAAGTGCAGTTGCGGATTCACCACTGCCTGCTCGCGCGTTGTCCTCGCGCCGAAGTGAAAGAAGTCTACAGCCGCACGCAGCCGCTGTCGCAGTGCCGCAATTGGCTCGCCCGGCATCTGCCGGCGGCTCGGACGATCGAAGTCGCGAGCACGACGACCGCGGCCCAACTAGCGGTCGATAAGCCCGACGCCGCGGCCATTGCCAGCATTCGGGCGGGCATCCACTACGGGCTGGACGTGCTGGCCGAAAACATCGAGGACAACGTCGGCAACACCACGCGGTTCGCGGTGATCGGACACGAATCGGCGCCGCGCTCCGGTCGCGACAAGACGGCCGCCATGTTCGAGATCGAACATCGCCCCGGCTCGCTGGCCGACGTGGTGGCGATCTTCAAGCGAAACCGGCTGAACCTGACGTGGATCGAATCGTTCCCCAGCTCCCGACCGGCCGAGTATCTGTTCTTCATCGAGTTCGACGGCCATGAAAGCGATTTGCGCGTGCGCCGCGCGTTGGCAACGCTGGCCAAGAAGACGCAGCGGATGGAAGTGCTGGGGTCGTTTCCGAGGAGTGAGCCGGTGGAGTGAGCGTTTTGACCGGCCACACGCAACAATGACACGCTTGAGGGTGTAACTACACGAGGGCGATGCGAGATATGGAAAGCGACGTTCTGCGATTTCGCCACGGACTCCAAAGGCGACTCGACGAGATCAATCGTGGGGAGTGCATCGAATTGGAGGGCGACGACGCGCTGCGAGACTTCTTCGCGGGAATTGAGGCTGAGGTGAATGCCGAGCTTGCGGCGCGGGTAAAACACGGCGAATGAATCGCTTCGCGCTGGCACGCGATGCTCGGCACGACCTCAAGAGCATCTACCGTTATCTTGCCGAGCGTTTGATGCATCAAGATTGACATCGCGATGCTCCGTCGCGAGAATGCCCCAGAGTTTTACTGTGCTTCCGTAGTAGAATATCATTTGGCGGTTTTTGGTGCGACGCATCACCCTGACAGCTCCTTTCCCCGGAGAAACCCTTGAAAACGATTTCTGTCATCAACTACAAGGGTGGAGTCGGGAAGACAACCGTCACCGCAAACCTCGCCGCAGAACTGGCGTTTCGTGGCAAGACTGTTCTCGCGATCGATCTTGATCCTCAGGCAAGCCTGACGTTTTCCTTCTTCGCTGTCGACGATTGGCGCGCGAACTCCGAAGCGTCGAAAACAATCAAGAATTGGTATGACGCCTTCATAGACAAAGACACCGATTTGAACCTCGCCAGTCTTATTTCGCACCCGGCCAGAGTTAACGCTGGAATGAAGGGCAAGCTCGATTTCATTTGCTCGCACCTTGCGCTAATTAATGTTGACTTGGAGTTGGCCACCCGCCTGATTGGTGGTACCGAACGCGACTTGCGCAACAACTACCTACGCGTGCATTCGCGGTTAAAGCAGGGTATTGAGTCATTGCGCGCCGATGCCTACGAATACGTCCTCATTGATTGTCCACCAAACTTCAATATTGTCACGAAGACTGCAATTGCTGCCAGCGATTTTCTGCTTGTTTCGACAAAGCCAGACTACCTTTCAACGCTGGGTATTCAACAGCTCGACAAGCACGTCAAAGAGCTTGTGACGACCTATAATAAATACGTGGCTGACACCGGGAGCTTGGAGTGGAGCGCTGTCAGTCCACGCATTCTCGGCGTTCTGTTTACAATGATCCAGATCAGAAATCAGCAGCCCATCTCGACGCAGCAGCAATACATCGAGGAGGTGAAGCGTCAATCCGTTCCAACTCTCAACCGGTATTATTCACGATCCGAAGCGGTTTTGTCGCGGGCGTTTTTCCGTGCGGAGGAAGGGCAGCGGGGTCGTGGGCATCGCGCACCGCCCCCTGACCCCCAGAGACCAGTTGAATTGGGTGAGCGCCGCGCGGCAAGAGCAGCCGCTACTCGCGCCGCACCTCGTGCAGGAAGGCGTGTCGCGGCGGCGGCAGCCAGTCGCGCGCTTTCGGGCCGCGCGACGCGGGAAATCGCG